>Ga0183098_10306_pt1 | contig 130578 bp, 111 predicted proteins | sample BioMet9_FD_128884 | JGI IMG/M metagenome (GOLD analysis project Ga0183098, IMG submission 128884) | Microbial communities from bioreactor (seeded with sewage sludge) at Lawrence Berkeley National Lab, California, USA - Biofuel... | ecosystem: Engineered > Bioreactor > Anaerobic > Unclassified ...
TGTAAATTTACACCAAAATTCTTCGTTGGAAGATTAAAGGATTATTTTGGAAATAAATTTTAGTCATTATCTACTATAAATTGAATATCGTGAATATTACTGAATTTCAAAAAACTATTTTACAGGGAATACCCCAGGAATTACCCGAACCACAACCTTATGATTCCAAGGTGAATCATGCCCCTGTTCGCAAAGATATTCTATCATCCGAAGAGAAAAAGCTGGCGTTGAAGAATGCTTTACGCTATTTTCCGGCTTGTCATCATCCGGTTTTGGCAAAGGAATTTGCAGACGAGCTTAAAAAATACGGAAGGATATACATGTACCGTTTCCGGCCGAGCTATCCAATGTTTGCAAGGCATATTGACGAATATCCTCATCGCTCTAAACAGGCGGCTGCCATCATGCTGATGATACAAAACAACCTGAATCCTGCCGTTGCCCAGCATCCTCACGAACTGATTATTTACGGTGGCAACGGAGCCATCTTCCAGAACTGGGCACAATACCTGCTCACCATGCAATATCTTGCCACGATGACCGATGAGCAAACATTAGTCATGTATTCCGGTCATCCCATGGGATTGTTCCCTTCGCATAAAGACGCACCGCGTGTAGTGGTCAGCAATGGCATGGTCATTCCCAACTATTCAAAACCTGACGACTGGGAACGCTTTAATGCGTTGGGCGTTTCGCAATACGGACAAATGACTGCCGGTTCGTATATGTATATCGGCCCTCAGGGAATTGTCCACGGAACAACCATTACGGTTTTAAATGCCGGGCGTATTCACAGCAAGGATGGTCTGGCAGGGAAAGTATTTGTAACTTCAGGCCTTGGCGGGATGTCGGGTGCGCAACCCAAAGCCTCGGTAATAGCCGGCGCTATCGGCGTGATAGCCGAAATCAATCCCAAGGCTATTCAAACCCGCTATGAACAAGGCTGGGTGGATGAAATATATACTGACCTTAACCAACTTATTACCCGTATCGAAAAAGCAAGAGCGGCTAAGGAAGTTGTTTCGTTGGCTTACCAGGGTAATATCGTGGATTTATGGGAAAAATTTGCAAAGGAAAATGTTAAGGTTGAATTGGGCTCCGACCAAACGTCGTTGCATAATCCCTATTCCGGCGGTTATTATCCGGCCGGGCTTACCTTTGAGCAATCGAAAGAGATGATGGCAAAAGAACCCGAACGTTTTCAGAAAGAAGTTCATCAATCATTGATCCGTCAGGTTGCCGCTATCAATACGATGGCTGAACGGGGGATGTATTTCTGGGATTATGGAAATGCCTTTCTGCTGGAAGCATCGCGTGCCGGCGCCGATGTGATGAAACCGGATGGAAATTTCAAGTATCCTTCGTATGTGCAGGATATCATGGGACCCATGTGTTTCGATTATGGCTTCGGCCCTTTCCGCTGGGTTTGTACTTCTGGAAAACCGGAGGATTTGCATGTAACCGATCAGTTAGCTGCCGAAGTTTTGGAGGATATGCTTAAAACTGTTCCTGCCGAAATTCATCAGCAACTCGAAGATAACCTTCGCTGGATAAAAGCGGCTGAAGGAAATAAGCTGGTAGTTGGTTCGCAGGCTCGTATTCTTTATGCCGACTGCGAAGGACGGACACGCATAGCGGAGGCTTTTAATAAAGCCATACGTGATGGACGGATTACAGCTCCCGTTGTGTTGGGGCGCGATCATCATGACGTGTCGGGTACGGATTCGCCGTATCGCGAGACTTCCAATATTTACGACGGTTCGCAATTTACCGCCGATATGGCCATACAAAATGTGATTGGCGACGCTTTCCGCGGGGCTACCTGGGTTTCCATCCACAATGGAGGCGGAGTAGGCTGGGGCGAAGTGATCAATGGCGGCTTTGGGATGATGATAGATGGTTCTGCCGATGCCGGCCGTCGTATACGAACGATGCTTTACTGGGATGTAAACAACGGCATCTCGCGCCGTAGCTGGGCGCGTAACGAGGGCGCTATGTTTGCCATCCGACGGGCTATGGAATTAAATCCTAACCTAAAAGTTACCCTGCCGAATATTCCGGATGATGAATTATTGAATAAACTGTTTTAACCACAAGTATCATTTTTAGGATAGAGGCATTTGCTTATTAACAAATGCCTCTTTTCTTTAGACCAAAACCCTACGTATAAGCAAACAAATTACACTCGTTTCAGCAAATAAAAATATACCCATCATAGCGAAAATAGTTTGCAATAAATTTCAAGACCATTTAATTATTTTCAAAAAAAGTACGTAAATTTGTACTTTAATAAGTACAAATAGAGTAAAGCCATGCTAACAACAACAATTTCTGATTTCAGGAGTAATATAAAAAAATACCTTGACCGGGTAACGGAAAATTTTGAAACGTTGATCATTAATCGGGGAAAAGATCAGGGAATTGTAATCATGTCCTTAGAAGAATACAATTCCATTAATGCCACCCGCTACGAGTTATCGTCGAAGGTCAATGAGAAACGGCTTGACAGCGCGATAGAAAAGCTGAAAAAAGGCGATTCATTTACCAAAGAACTGATCGAAGAATGAAATACGTTTTTGTTGACGAATCGTGGGAAGATTATCTTTACTGGCAGGAAACCGATAAGAAAATGCTTCGAAGGATAAATGATTTGTTGAAGGACATTTTGGGAAGTCTATTTAGAGGAATCGGTAAACCCGAACCGCTGAAAAACAAATACAAGGGTTTTTGGTCGCGAAGAATCAACGACAAGCACCGTCTCATTTATCAGGTTAAACAGGACGAGATTCTGATAGCAAAATGTCGTTTCCATTACGATGAATAATAACACTTAGTAACTAACAAACACTTCTAATCTTTAGAAAAATGCCCTTTAGTAATTAACAAACACCCTTAGTCATTAGATTAATGCCCTTTAGTAATTAATAAACACCTTTAGTCATCAGATTAATGCCCTTTGGTAATTAATAAACACCCTTAGTCATCAGATTAATGCCATTTGGTAATTAACAAACACCCTTAGTCATTAGATTAATGCCATTTGGTAATTAATAAACACCCATAATCATTAGATTAATGCTATTTAGTAATAAATAAGTGCCTCTAATCTTTAGACAAATACTATTTGGTAATAAATAAGGATGCTTTTTCTGTTTTTGATGATTTTTAAGCAGAAAAAACAATGTTTTTTTGTTTAAAATGCATATAATTTTCAAATTCATAAGGGAATTTTTTGAATGTATTTAATACGTTTACAATTAATTACATCAATGAACGGAAAATTTATTAATATTTTTATCAAAAAGTGATCATTTTTTATTAAAAATACTTATCTTAGCTGCTGATTTTAAAAACATAACCCCTTATGAAAAAGCAATGGATTTATTTAACCAACACTTTTTGGGTGGTAACCATGTTATCCACTAAAAAGATGCTTAGCCTGGGAGCCGATCACCTGGCTAAGCTGGAGGCTTCCAAAGCCGATCCGGTTATCGGCATGATGTACACCAGAACCAAGCCCCTGTATGAGACTTTTGAGTCGAAATATGCGATGTCGAAGGCAACAAAAGGCTCACATACGGGCGAGACCCAGCGGTTTACCGATAGGCTTAAACTGCTTCCCGACAAGTTGCAGGGATGGGATCTTAAAATTCAGCCCATTCTCCCTACAAAATCTCCTGATTACAAGCTGCTTTTTTACGATGCGCGCAATCCGTTTTACCGGGGAACCTACGAGCAGCGTATCAATGCAGGCTTTACTCTTGCTACCAACCTGGGTAAATATCCCGAACTTGCTCAGGTAAAGGACGAAGTGTTTACTTTTTTTACTGATCTGCAAAATACACGCATAACACAGCAAAAGGAAGAGGGGGGCGTGGATACCCTTAGCGATGAACTCAAAACGGCTCATCGCGCCCTTGCGCAGGGAATGTATGCTAACTTAGGCTTGCTGATGGATAAACATGCCGATAATCCGGGCAACATCGAAGCCTATTTCGACCTTAGCCTGCTTCGCCAGCACCATTCAAAAGATGAGGGTGAGGTGATGGAGGATACCATTGAACTGACGATAGCTGCTCACCAGGTAATGGATGCCGGCATTAAGCTTTCGGCAAACGAAACCCTGTATCTGAACAATACCGGAACGGTTGCCCTTGGCTTTTATACCGCTTCCGATGCTTCGGTTGCACCTCCGGCTACCCTGCATACCTTAGCGCCGGATACCGATGCCGAATTCTCGGTAGCCGAACTGGGCGATGTTTCCAATACCTGCCTGATGTTGGTTAATAATACCGATACGGCAGGAAGCCTTGAGATAGGAATAGTATAACGTACCAGGTTTAAAACCGGAGGCAAAGCACGGGCTGACACAAATCATTTTTACTATGCTCACCGAACGATAAATTGGATGTAAAAGGGAGCGACTGTTACCATCGGGAAATATATTTCGGGTAAATTCCGAATGGTAACAGTCTTTATGATGTGTAAATTGATATACACCCATGCCGGTGAAAGAAGTTTGCAATAAAATTCAAAACCGATTGGGGTTTGCTGAAAAAACCACGAAGTGGTTAAATATAAATAGCCCCGAATGCAATTCGGGGTAAGAATGTTCTGCAAGCCATGAACCCTGGCAGGGGTTTCAAGATGGCTATCATAGAACCCTTTCCGGGTTCCTGACAGTAAAGTTGACTTATACCCCGAATTTCATTCGGGGCTATTCAAATTAAATCCTTTCGGATTTTATAAATAACAAATATCAGGATAAAGTTTTACGAGTACACAGATATTGTAAAATGAATCCAGTTTTTAATCCATTTTTTAAATAAAAACAGTTGCTAATTCGATAAAAAACATAATATTATGGCTTTTTCAGCAGACCCTAATTAATAAATACCCCTATTCTTTAGAAAAATGCCCTTTAGTAATAAATAAACACCCTTAATCATCAGATTAATGCCCTTTAGTAATTAATAAACACCTTTAGTCATCAGATTAATGCCCTTTAGTAATTAACAAACACCCTTAGTCATCAGATTAATGCCCTTTGGTAATAAATAAATACCCTTAATCATTAGATTAATACCCTTTAGTAATAAATAAACACCCTTAGTCATCAGATTAATGCCCTTTAGTAATAAATAAACACCCTTAATCATCAGATTAATGCCATTTGGTAATTAATAAACACCCTTAATCATCAGATTAATGCCATTTGATAATAAATAAGTCCCTTTATCCTTTCAATTAATAGATTAATGCCATGATCGTTTTAGACTGATGGGCTAAATTGTTTATATTTGCACCATGAGAACTGAAGTAAACATTAATGCCAATATGCTTACCTGGGCGATTGCTCGTGCTGGGTATGATTTGCAGGACTTTACTCACAAAGTTCCTCATATTATCGAGTGGGTGGACGGAGATAAAAAACCAACGATAAAGCAATTAGAGGATTTTTCTAAAAAAGTTTATTTGCCTTTTGGTTATTTTTTCTTACCCGAACCGCCTATAGAAAAACTTCCAATTCCGTTTTTTAGAACCAACAATACTCAAGCCACACAGGTAAGTATTAATGTTTATGATACTATTTTGTTATTAAAGCAACGACAAGATTGGTTGAGCGACTATTTGAAAAACAGCGAATTTGACACTTTATCCTTTGTTGGTAAATATAAACACAATAATAATGTTCAGGAGATAGTTGCGGATTTACGCAGTACCCTTGGATTATCTGAAAACTGGGCAAGTGAATTTAAAACCTGGCAGGATGCCCTTGATTCCTTAATTCAGCATGTCGAGAATATTGGAATTATTGCAATGTTCAATGGAATAGTTGAAAATAATACGCATCGTCCAATTAATGTTGAGGAATGTCGGGGTTTTGTACTTGTCGATGAGCTGGCTCCGTTCATGTTTATCAATAACTCTGACGGGAAAGCTGCTCAAATGTTTACAATTGTTCATGAGTTAGCCCATATTTGGACAGGACACAGCGCCGGTTTTGATTTTAGAAAATTAGAGCCAGCAAATGATCCGATGGAAAGACTTTGCGACAAAGTAGCTGCGGAATTTTTAGTCCCTGAAATGGTTTTTAATGATATCTGGAATGCTAATCCTAATATTAAGGACACTGCAAGGTGTTTTAAAGTTAGTGAAATAGTTATTGCCCGCAGAGCTTTAGATTTAAACAAAATTACTAAAGCGAAGTTTCTCAATTTTTACGACGATTATGTAAATAGAGAGTTTATTAAAAAGGAGACTCAAAGTTCGGGCGGTGATTTTTATGCCACAACAAGAAAACGGTTAGGACTGGCCTTTTCTGCTCATATTAATAATGCTGTAAAATCGGGAAGATTATTATATAGGGATGCATATAAACTCACAAGTTTAAAAGGGGACACCTTTCAAACGTACTTCTCTAAACCTATTTAGTGTATGGGGGTTTATGTAGTCGATAGTAACTTTTTTATTCAGGCACATAGAGATACCTATCCATTGGATGTTGCTTTTAGTTTCTGGAATAAAGTTAAACAGCTTGCTATCGAGGGCAAAATAATCAGTATTGATAAGGTAAAGGACGAAATCTTTGATAAAAATGATGCTTTAGAGTCTTGGTGTAAGCAAAATTTACCTGACGACTTTTTCAAAGACACATCAACGATTTTAAACGAGTATCAAAAAGTTACAGCCTGGGCTTTCTCAAAAAATTCTCATTATTCTCAAAATGCGGTTAATGAATTTTTGGCTGCTGATGAAGCCGATGCGTTTATTGTTGCCTATGCATTAAACGATTTTACAAAAAGAACAATTGTAACACAAGAGGTAAGTAGACCGGAGATGAAAAGTAAGATTAAAATTCCCGAACCTTGCAATTTTTTTAATTTACGCTATATAAAAACTATGGAAATGTTCAGAGAATTAGGCGAGACATTCTAATTTTTTAAAAATACCTGCAGCCAATAAATAGAACTTTATGCCGGCGTACCACATGACGTCCTGATTTATTGTGTCTGATTTAATAAAAACGCTAAATCCATAGAATAATACCACTTGTTAATTAATAAATACCTTTATTCTTTAGAAAAATGCCCTTTAGTAATTAACAACCACCTTTAATCATTAGATTAATGCCTTTTAGTAATTAACAAACACCCTTAGTCATTAGATTAATGCCCTTTAGTAATTAATAAACACCCTTAATCATTAGATTAATGCCCTTTAGTAATTACTAAACACCCTTAATCATTAGATTAATACCCTTTAGTAATAAATAAACACCTCTAATCATTAGATTAATGCCCTTTAGTAATTAATAAACACCCTTAATCATTAGATTAATGCCCTTTAGTAATTAACAAACACCCTTAATCATCAGATTAATCCCATTTGGTAATTACTAAGTATGCTTTTTCAATACAAAAGGTCGCTTCGTTCACAGACGAAGCGACCTTTTGGTTATAGATATACCTGACGATCAGGTTATTTTGCCGGAGGGGCGTAGGATGCGTTGGCATCGCCATAGCAGAGTCCGTTAAAATCGAGGGTTACATTGTTGCTGCTCACCGTAACGGGTATGCTGTTGAATAACCAGTCGCCCACCGAAAAGGAATTGGTGATGGTAGCAATACGTTTCTTGATCAACAATACATCGGAAGCCGAAAGTCCGCCCGAGCCGTTTACGTCGCCTGAAGCTAAGAATATTCCGGTTAACGAGGTGATACCTGCAATGTGTTTTTTGAATAATAATACGTCGGAAGCGCTAACGCCGCCCCAGGCTTTGCCGGTAGTAGCCGAAATGGTATACGTTCCGTTGGGGACGCCGGCAAAGGAATAATTTCCTGATGTATTGGTGGTAGTGGAAGCAATCACGGTTCCGTTTCCGTCCTTTAATTGTAAGGTCAAACCGGATAAAGGAGTGGATTGAGGGTAGGTAATTGCACCGCTAACCGAATAAGTGAGCGAACCCGATCCGTGCGAAAATTGGGCCGATTCCTGGTAATTAAATATTCCGCCGGAGATAATTTCGGTTCCGTCGTTGCATAGCAGTTGATAAACACCATGCCCGTTGGCACAGCAAATTCCGTTTCCGCCGGCATCATAAATAGTGAACAGGTAGCAATCGGGGGTGCTTAAATACAGCGTGTCCTTATAAATATGGTTAGTCTGGGTGTACGGACCTCCCGATTTCATCACTTGTCCCGATGAATTTTTAATGTCCCAGGTTGTTTCCTGAGGAAGATTATCTGTTCGTAAAATCAATGAAACGTAGTTTTGAGCAACCGGTGCAGATACGAATGATTTGGTTACCGTATTGTTTTGCGGATAATCATCCGGGATGCCATTGGGCGATAAACACTCAACAGTTAATGTATTGTTATCGAGTAATGAAAATGCAATGGAAGGTAATGCGATAGTTGTTGTTCCAAAAACAGGAAGGTTGCCATTCCAGTTATACGTCAGAGGACTGGAACTATTAACCGAATAATTAATCTGGAAACTGGTAATGGGTTGCTGTCCGTTGTTGCGGACGGTAACCACAGGATTCAACGATCCGCTGCAGGTTTTATCCAGCACATTGCTAACTTCTGTAATTTGAGCATCGTTAGCATAAATACCGGTTAAAGGTGCGGTTGAACTGTTAGCTGCCTGAAGCACACTTTTAGTGGTAAGGTTTTGAACAAAACCGACAACAGATAATTCAGCTAAATTATAAACATTAGCTAATTTCCAGGAAGTAGTGATAATGATGTAATCGCCGGCGGCCATGGAAGCGGGTAGGGTAGTGCCGCTTTTGGTAGGCAATAGTTTTTTCATCACATTATAAAAGTCTTTTTCTCCATTGGATCCGGGAGGGCTGTTAAAATGGATGTGTTTTTCGATAACGGCAATATTAGCTATAAGATTACCGCTGACAGCCTGGGTTGCTTTGATGAGCATGGTAACAAAAATGGTGTCGTTGGTGGCTGAAAGTTGATGGTTAATAGAAATTTCCAAAGGAGAAGGAATGGCATATTCGGCATCAATTTTTTGTTGGGTAAGGTTTGAAGGTGCGCCAACGTAATTGCTCCCGGTAATGGGTGTGCCGTCCAAAGCAGCATAAGGTACACCGGTAACATTATAATACGTAACTTTTTCCTGGGCATCTCCGGGATTCTGAGTATTCATCGGGTCAACGCCAGGCCAGTTGGTATGATATTTAATGGCTGTAATTTTAGTTGGATTTGCCTGAAGCAGCGCATCAAAAGCAGGATTTTGAGAAGCACAGGGGCCACAGCAGGCATTGGTAAATTCTTCTACCAGTACCAAACGTTGTGATTGCGAAAAGGTTTGGATGCTTAAAAGCATACATCCAACAAGAAATAGAAATATTTTTTTCATTTTTTTTAAATTTAAGATGGGCGGGCAAATATAAACAATTTATAAAAAAAGAAGAGTCCCGGAATAGTAGGGGACTCTTCTCAATTATTTTAAATAAACAATTAGTTAGTAAATTATTTGGTTGGTGTATAGGAAGCGTTGGCATCGCCATAGCAGAGCCCGTCTAAATTCAATGTAACACTACTGCCATTAACAGTAACAGGAATGTTGCTGACCAGCCAGTCGCCAACCGAGAAAGAATTTGTAATTAAAGCAATACGTTTTTTGATTAACAATACGTCGGAAGCTGTAAGTCCGCCTGAACCGTTAACATCGCCCGAATTGAGGAAAATACCGGATAATAAAGAAATGCCGGCAATGTGTTTTTTATACAACAGTACGTCGGAAGCGCTTACACCGCCCCATGTTTTGGTGGAGGAGGTGGAAATGGTATATGTTCCATCCTGAACGCCGGTGAAGGTATAATTTCCTGAGGCATCGGTAGTAGCATTACCAACTACAGATCCGTTGCTGTCTTTTAACTGTAAAGTAAATCCTCCTAAAGGAACTGGTGTTGATCTGGGATAGGTAACCGTACCGCTGATCGAATTTCCTGCGGTAGGATGAACACCAAATTCGGCTGTTTCTAATGAGCCGGTTGTAAATGCACCGCTGCAAACAACGGTAGAACCGCACCGCAACGTATAGAAGTTGCCGTTTATTCCGTTTCCACCTGCATCATGGATAATATAGCGATAGCAATCACCGGTGGTTACATAAAAAGTGTCTTTTACCGTAACATTAGGAGTTGTGAAAGGTCCGTGGCTATCAACAATCTGGTTTTGGGAGTTCAATACTTCGTAACTTGTTTCCGATGGATTTTCATCCAGTTTCAGGAGCATGATAACGGTATTGGTAGATGCAACAGCCGTACCAATGGTTTTAGTAATGGTATCATTGAAGAGGTTCTGGTCAGCAACGCCATTGGGCAGGGTGGTATATACCTTGAAAGTATTGGTGGTTCCAGTATTAAATGTCGTTGGAGGAAGTACAAATTGAGCTGATTCAAGATAACCAAGGTTTCCTGTCCAGTTATAAGTTGCTACAGCGCCATTGTTACCTTCATAGTTTAGTGTTGCAGAAGTTAAAGCATTGGCACCTTTATTTTTGATTTTAACTTCCGGGGTTACAATGCCGTCGCAGGTTTTAACAGGGACATTGTAAACATTGGTCAGCGCAACATCGTTATCAAATTCCGGCAAAGCCATGGACTGTTTAATGCCCTGGAGAATTTCCTTGGAGGAATTAGCCTGGATAAACGCAACCAATTCACAATTTTCGGTAACCCAGGAGGCGTCCATGGTAAAGGTTTTTGTAAGGTTGATGGTGTCGTTGGCTGAGAAATCGAGTGCCGTACCATTCTGATTAGGAACCATAAGACGTTCCACAAAATCTAATTTCGGTTGCCCCTGCCAGCTATAAATGATATCCGATTCGGTTAAAGCGAGTTGTAATACTAAATTGCTTCCGGTGTATGAAGCTAATTTAATGGCCTGAAGGTTTACCGTGTAATTACTGCCAACATGGGTAAAGTTCATGGTAAGTTTAAATGAAGACGGAATGGCATGACGCTGGTTGTATTTGGGCAAATACGTAGTATACATGCTTTGGGTATGACTGCCGCCTTCGACTTTCAGCCCTCCATCAAAATGAGCGGTAGGCCAACCCGTAATGTTATAATATGTATTACGGGCATCTGAGGCAGCGTTAGCGAATGGATCTCCGTTATGATATTCTATCACGCCCACTTCGCATCCGTTTGCTACCAAATCGTCAGCGCCGAGAGCGGCTCCAGGGCAATACTGACACCAGGCTCCTGTGCCGATTTCGACAATAACTTTATCACGAGCAATCTGTTGAGCTTTTAATACTGGATAGGTCAAGAATAATAATCCTATCAAAATGGAAGTAAATTTTTTCATAAGCAATTGAATTTTAGGTTAAATAAATAAGTTGATTTTCCGGGGGTAAATTTATACTTATTTTTATATAAATATCTACCTTCATGAAAAAAAATTTAAATTTTTGTAAAAGCTAAAATTTTAAAAAAATTTGCTGGTATTAAAAAAAAAACTATTTTTGCAGCCTCAAACAACGGTTCTTTTAAAAGGTTTATCAGTATCATTAAAATGAAAAGTTGTTTTGAGCTTAAAAATAAAGAAAATAGTTCATTTAAGATATTGGTTCGGTAGTTCAGCTGGTTAGAATACGTGCCTGTCACGCACGGGGTCGCGGGTTCGAGTCCCGTCCGGACCGCAAATCCCTCACATTTAAGCTAATAAAATTAGTTAAAATGTTGAGGGTTTTTGTTTTAATATTATATGTGCCTACAATATGACACAATATTGAGCAATATTAATAGCCACATATCAATCCCATGATTTTTTAAATTTTGGGAAAAGTACAATCAATTTGTAGCCTTAAACTTCCGACAACTTAAAAAACATATATTATCTGATATAAGTTATGAATTGTCAGTTAGTAAATGATTCTATAAAATGTTGGACTGAATCAAAGTCCGACTAAATCAACCATAAGTTACGGCAATAAAAACAGAACACGGAAGGTGTTTGCAAAGTCATTACTATAAGTTATTGACTCTTTATACAAGCCAACTAAATTTGATGTCCCGAATTCATTTTGAAGAAATAAAAGATTGATTCATCAAAATAATTGATTACACTACTGTTAGCTTATGTCTAAGTTTGTTTGACTGGCTTTAATTCCAAACAACAAAAGAGAAACGAAAGATACATGCACATAGACCCAAATTATTGACATTCCATTTCCCATAAAATGGGAGGCTTTCTTTTTATACCTTTAAAAATGTGTGAATGTTGTAACTTTTTTCAAAAGTTATGTAACACATATCCGGTTAAAGCTTCTGAACTTTGATTTTTTATAAAAACTTTCATTTTTTTAATTCAAAAAACTTAATACGTTATGATCCAAGTTAAGAAGGAAGGCATTTTACTGGAAAAAACAAATCTCGAATTTGAAAATGAAGGTGTATTAAATCCCGCAGTAATTCGCGAAGGCAACAGTGTTCATCTTTTTTACAGGGCTGTACAAAAAGGAAATCATTCGAGTATCGGCTATTGCAGGCTTGATGGACCAATGTCAATTACTGAACGATGGGATAAGCCATTCATGGTACCTGACTCCAACTATGAATCGCATGGCGTTGAAGATCCACGCATTGTGAAAATTGAGAATTTGTACTATCTGGCATATACTGCGTATGATGGAATTAATGCGCAAGGAGCATTAGCTGTTTCAACTCACCTGAAAAATTTTAAAAAGCATGGAATAATCACACCTCCTTTTAGCTATGTAGAATTTGTATATTTTCTTGAAAAGGCAGAGCGAGTTGATAGTAAATATTACCGTAATCATAAATTTTATTATCAGCAAAAAGATATTGAAATTGAAAAGAAAATATTGCTGTGGGACAAAGATGTGATTTTTTTTCCAAGGAGGATAAACGGCAAATTGTGCTTTCTGCACCGTATCAGACCGGGCATTCAAATAGCAGCAATCAATGAATTGAAGGAAATTACGAAAGAATTCTGGGAAAAATACTGCAGAAATTTTAAGAAACATATCGTAATGGATCCTTCTAAAAATAAGTATGAATCAAAATACATTGGTGGCGGATGCCCTCCGATTGAAACAGAATACGGATGGTTATTGATATATCACGGTGTGGAAGAAACTGATAACGGACTCATCTATTCTGCTTGTGCCGCTTTATTGGACATTGATGATCCATCCATAGAAATAGCCCGCCTGCCTTATGCATTATTTTCGCCCGAACATGATTGGGAAATAAACGGAGTGGTTAATAATGTTGTGTTTCCGACAGGAACAGCCTTGTTTGGCGATACCCTTTATATCTATTATGGTGCAGCCGATGAACAAATAGCCTGTGCGTCCCTGAGTTTGTCGGCATTAATCAGTGAATTGTTACTTTATACCTCAAGCGATGAAAAATAAAATCTATTCCGGACAGAACGCAACTCCCGTTTATTTTGAAGAACGGGATGTACTTGGACAAATTAAACCCAGTGGAATAACCGTCTTTAAAAGGCTAAAACATAAATTTGTAAATGCACCCGATCTAAAAGTCATATATGCTGGTCTTGGCCCAAGAGTGTTCGCAACATTCATAGATTTGATGATAATAACAGGCGTAATATTAATCCTTGAAACATTTCTATTCAAATTCAATTACACAAATAATGACTTCAATACCTACAGATTTTTCATAGTCATATTTTTATGGCTTTTTTATAATGGGGCATTTGAAAGCTCGGTGTACCAGGCTACCATAGGGAAAATGATATTAAATTTAAAAGTCATTGACTTGTATGGAAAAAGAATCAGTGTTTCACGGTCATTATGGAGATGTATCATTACAATTGTTTCGATTTTACCGGTTGGACTTGGAATATGGTATATTACAACTGATCCCAAAAAACGAGCATGGCATGATTTGATAGCGGGTACTTATGTTATAAAATCATGAACAATTAACACCTTAAATTAACTTAATCAGATAAAGAGAACAATATGAGCACAAAAAGAATTGCAAAAGCAATCACTGCTGTACTATGTTTTACCATTTTTGTGTATATGTTGGCGGCCTGCGATAATAAACAAGAAATGATGAATGAAAATTGGGCATCAGGCGTAAATCATTGGTATTTGACACAGATTCTAATTGGTTTAGGTCTCGGTTTACTGGTTGGTTTACTATTTTGCTCGATAGTTGGCATAAGGAAAAAATGATTAACTATCCGTATTCAATGATAATTTCATAAATAAAGGAAACAAAATAATGAACGACAATCCGTTGAAAAAGCTGGAAACACTTGGTCAGTCAATTTGGCTCAACTACATCCGTTGTGATCTGATTAATGTAAATGTTACTTTACTATTTGGATTACCACGATACAGGCAGGTTATTAAAGCATATATTGCCAGTATCAACGATCGTTTTGATCAGGGTAAACCGATAAAGAATATTGCATCTGTAGCAAGTTTCTTTTTAAGCTGTATAAATGCTGTGATTGATCCCAAAAAAGAGAAATTTGTTGCTTTAGGCGGTGAACAGGCACATTTTGTAATAAAAATACGTGGCAGGTTACCATTTCAAGCACTAAAATTGCCTATAAAATTTATAAAGAAACATTTGAAAGCGAACAGTTCGTTAAACTGGCTAATAAAAGTGCGTTGTATCAGCGATTGCTTTTGGCCAGTACCAGCCCTAAAAATCCCAAATAACCGAAAATGAAATCATAAACATAACATCAACCCATTAAAAATAAATTTTATACAGATGAAAAATATATTCTTATTGATTGCTTTTATTATAGTATTAATATTGGTGGTAATATTGACACTGCAAAACACACAGGAAGCACAAGCACAATTTCTATTTTGGAATACACAAGCTTCTTTGTCACTAATTCTATTTATAACATTTTCACTTGGTGTAATAGCTGCTGTTATTGGTCTTTTACCCGTTTTTATTAGATTAAGAACGAAGATGAACATGTTAAAAAGGGAAAATCAAATTCTCAGTATAAAAGAGAACCCCACAAAAGGAAGTGGTAAAGTTGCCGCATCAAAATAATTAAAATACCAATGGACAAATCAATTCCAGTCACTACACTATCAAACCACTCCTCACATGGAAATGATTGAGCTTATGCAACAATTACAAGAACAATACCGGCTAAAAATAGCCGTGATCAACAACGAAGGACTGGAGTTGAATGAATATCGGATAAAGAAATTCCAGTTGAACCGTTTCGTTGACTTTTTCATATCCTTCTGCTTCTTTCATTTTCGAAAGCCCGATGCCGATATTTTTCGCCTGACACTGGATATTGCACAAGTGCAAGCTAAACATGCAGTTTGCGTTGAATATATGCAACTGTTCGCCGATATCGCCAGTAATTTAGGAATAAGAAGTATCCAACATAAGAATTATTTATCAACATCCGCAGCATTAGCCACTATGGGGTTAACGATTGGTTAAAATAAAGAGAGAGATTATTTATGAATACGGACAAGTCTTACATATTGACCATTAACGGTGGCTCATCCACAATCAAGTTCGCATTTTATGAGCTTGCCAAACTTCCAAAGCGTTTGCTTTATGGGAAAATTGATAGAATAGGAATGAAAGATTCAAAATTGACTTTCAATGATGAGAAAATAAAACAGAAATTTATACTGAAAATAGAAGCCTCAGATTATCAATTGGCATCTAATTTTCTGGTTGATTGGATTGAAAAACAGGACGCATTTTCCTCTGTCAAGGCTATCGGACATCGCGTGGTTCACGGCATGAATCATGCCGAGCCCGAGTTAATCACAAAAGAATTATTGGATGAACTTCGTCGCATCATTCCTTACGATCCGGAACATTTGCCTGCTGAAATTGAATTAATAGAGGCTTTCCGTCAGCGTCATCCCGGACTTCCTCAAGTGGCATGTTTTGACACTGCGTTTCATTGCACAATGCCACGCAAGGCTAAATTACTTCCGATTCCCCGCCGCTTCGATGCAATAGGAATCCGGCGATACGGTTTCCACGGTTTGTCCTATGCTTATTTGATGGAGGAACTTGCTCGTGTTGCCGGTACAAAAGCAGCCCGTGGTCTTTTGATATTGGCTCATCTTGGTAATGGAGCGAGCATGGCTGCCGTCCGCGAAGGTATAAGTATTGACACAAGCATGGGTTTCACACCTGCTGCCGGGCTAACAATGGGCTCCCGGCCAGGTGATTTGGATCCGGGCGTTGCATGGTACATGATGCAATCAGAGCATCTATCACCAAAACAGTTTAATAACCTCATCAATCATGAATCCGGCCTGCTTGGAATTTCTGAAATCAGTTCCGATATGCACGATTTGCTAGCTCAGGAAACCGATGACATTCGGGCAGCAGAAGCCGTGATGTTATTTTGTTACCAGGCGAAGAAGTGGATAGGAGCTTTTTCCGCTGTACTTGGCGGATTGGACACGCTGGTTTTTTCCGGTGGTATTGGTGAAAATAGCCCCATCATTCGCACCCGCATTTGTGAAGGGTTGGGCTTTCTTGGAATTGAACTTGAAGAAAAACGAAATAAGAGAAACGCTCCGGTTATTTCAACAGATAACGGGAAGGTTGCTATTCGCGTCATTCATACCGATGAAGAGTGGATGATAGTTAAAACAGTCAGTCAAATTTTGAATCTTACTATTGAAATGAAATATGATGAATGAAAATGAACACAATAACCATCAGCAGGAAGAATTGAATCACGCCAACGGTTTTCATGACCATAAACCTTACTGGAAACAGATACATCATACCTGGGGTTTTTGGATTTTCTTGTTTTTGATGTTGGCGGCCATTATATATTACGTAATGAGTGTTGACTTTGCATTTGCACCTCACAAACAATTAAAACAGCCATCGGAAAAATAATATAACACCATAGACATTCACAATCAAAGAACCATTAAAGTTGAATAAACAATATATTGCGGACGCTATGAGGATTTTTTGGGTGGCCGTAATTGGCACACAAATCATGGCGACTTTGAAAGCGGTTTATGGGATGTTTATAACACTCATTGGTTGGTATTGGGCACTATTCGTTTGGGGCTTGCATTAATGGGTTCCTCTTTAATGATCGCATGAAACTTCTTGCTTATTGAATTTTTGATATTTTAAAAGTCAAAATACGAACAATAAATCAGATGATCACCTTATATATTAAAAATAAAATCATTCGGTAAATAGTTTAGTTAATGGAATTTTACAAACAACATATAGAAGATATCGTAAAAGAATTTAATAGTAATTCTAAAGATGGACTTGATGAACACACAATTAAATCGTCAAGGCAAAAGTTTGGTAGTAATGTTCTGAAAGCAACAAATACAATAAGTATTTTAAAAATATTTTTACTTCAATTCATTAGCCCGCTTGTAATTATATTGATTGTTGCATCGGCAGTGTCGTTTTATTTAGGTCAGTTCCGTGATGGCTCAATATTAATAATTATTGTCATATTGAATGCCATGATTGGCTTCTATCAGGAATGGAAATCGGAAAATATTCTTGCGTCGCTTAAAAGTTTGGTAGTAGATAAATGCAATGTAATCAGAAACGGGAAGAGTGTTGAAATTCTGGCGGAAGACCTTGTCTCGGGTGATATCGTAAAATTAAACGAAGGGGATGGCATCCCGGCAGACATTCGCCTGATTGAATCGAATAGTTATTCGGCAAATGAATTTATACTCACCGGCGAATCATTACCTGCCAACAAAGACCCTTTATTTCAAACCGATAAAACCCTGCCTTTTTCTGAAATAAAAAATTGTGTCTATATGGGAACAACGGTTGCAAGAGGTCAGGCAACCGGTATTGTGTATGCCACCGGTATACAGACGGAGATAGGTAAAATCAGCACCACATCTGAAAAAATTAAATCGGCAGACGCCCCGGTACAGGTTGAAGTGAAAGATATAGCCAAAAAACTGACGTATATTACCATACTAATTGCCATAGCTCTTTTTATAGTCCGGTTGGTTCTGCATGATTCAATTGCTTTGGCACTTGTCTTCTCCGTTAGCATTGCGGCTGCCATGGTGCCGGAAGGTTTGCCTGCGCAGATTTCGATGGCCCTTGCCCTTGCTGTAAGCAGATTGGCTAAAAGAAAGGCTATTGTGAAGAAAGTTGCTTCAGCTCAAACATTAGGTTCTGCTACAGTAATTGCTTCCGATAAAACAGGAACGATTACCAAAAACGAAATGACCATTACCGGTTGCTATTTCAATGGAAAATCATTTTCGGTATCGGGATTAGGTTATGAACCAACTGGAGATATTACAGACGAAAAAGATAAAATCTTGAAAAAAGATTCCTTTGGAGATTTGAAAATATTTTTTCTTTCCGGATTTCTTTCATCCATTGGGAAAATCAGTCCACCTGACAAATTTCATAAGTCATGGTATTCTATTGGCGACCCTACGGAAACTTCGTTCAGCACACTTGCTCTGAAAACCGGATATAAGCTAGAAACTATTGAAAAAGAGTATCCTTTGGTAAAAACATTTGCTTTTGATTCGTTTCGTAAACGGGCGACCATTATCCGAACGCACAACCACAAAGTCATATCTTTTGTGAAGGGTTCGATAGAATCGATTCTGGAAGCCTCGACAAATACAATAATAGATGGAAAAATAAGCAAACTGACTGCTGTACAAAAGAAGAAAATCCTGTCTATGTCGGCAATATTTTCTGAACAAGCATTACGTGTTATTGCTATTGCGTATAAAGATCTCAAAAGTAAAAAAGATTATACAATAGATGATGCTGAAAAGGATTTGACCTTTGCCGGATTTGTTACCATGTTAGATCCGCCCCACAAGGAAGTGAAAGCTGCTATTGAACAGGTTCTCAAAGCACACCTGAAAGTGTTTATCATAACAGGCGACAATGAAGTAACGGCAAAAGCAATCTCTAAAAATATCGGATTGATGAATGAGGGGAATGAGTATCCGGTCGTGATAAAGGGTGCTGATTTACCTGTAATGGCCGACAAACAACTGAAAGAAGTCTTTCAAAACAGAGCTGTCATCTTTTCAAGGGTATCGCCTGATGATAAATTCCGCATTGTGGATTTATTAATGAAGTTGGGTGAGATTGTAGCTGTAACCGGCGATGGCGTAAATGATACATTGAGTTTGAAGCGGGCAGATATCGGCATAGCTATGGGGAAAAACGGCTCGAAGGTGGCACAGGAGGCCGCCAATATGATTTTATTGGATGATAATTTTGCTACCATTGTTGTTGCGATAAAAGAAGGAAGAACTATTTTCAGAAACCTGGAAAAAATAATCAAAACAAATCTCACATCTAATGTAGCAGAGCTTACTTGTGTGTTGATCGGGTTTGTCGGCGTTTTCTTTGGTATGGCCACTCCGATATTAGCGGTACAGATTTTACTGGTTGATATTGTAGGTGAAATGTTTCCGATTACTATGCTGACCTATGATCCACCTGAAAAAAGTATCATGGAAAATCCTCCGCGAAATCCGAAAGATAAAATACTTACTAAAGGAACCATGTTAGGAATTGCTTTTGCGGGTATAGTTATGGGATTTGTTGCCTGTGGTGCTTTTCTCTTTTCATTTTTCATTCATCCCGATGTGGCAAAAAATTATGAAAAAGCAATAACCATTACATTTATTTCAATCATCTTCGGGCAATATGCCAATCTGCTTTCGAGACGAACCTATGGAAATGCGTTGGGAGAATACTTATTTTCAAACAGAAATCTTTTGATTGCCATTGCATTCTCAGTTTCCTGTATATTAATGATTGTCTATATACCGGTTTTAAATCTTTATTTTCATACGGCACCCTTACATGCTGTTGACTGGATTTTACCGATAGTAGCCGGAGTCATTTGCCTTTCAATATATGAGTATAGAAAAAAAAGAGCAATAAAAAAACTTAAATTATAACAAATCAATGATGTATATCTGATAAATCTACATCATGGGTACCCGGAACAAATACGTAACTAAGGTTGATATTAGACCATTTTAGCACTACTATTTAATCCAAAGGTTGTCAAAATTGAATTTATCTCTTTGAAAACGGATTTTGTGATTTTTAAAAAGCACGTCTCTGAATCTTTTCTTATATGTGTGAATCCTGTAATTAATTTTAAAAATTATGTAACGCTTTAGCCGAAAAACGTCTATATTTTTGTATAAAATAAAATATTACTATAAATTTAATTTACATCGTCTTTTAATTATACTATTTTGGAACCTCTGTTTTATTAAACCTTTCATTTATAGAAACATCGTTTATGCAATAAGGAAAATTTATTGATGCGTGGAACCAAAAGCACAACAATGTGAGGATTGTCGATTTTTCAACAGTCATATTGAAAGAGATAGAAACAATAATATAGGCATTACGAGGCTGTTCGAATTAAAGTAAATTATTTTAACATAATAAGTAAGGGCATATAATGAAAATAATTAAGCCTGTTATTAAAATAATCCCAAAAGTTCGGGATGCTACTACTCAATCGATGAGGAAACTCAGCGAAAAAACAATGGTAAAAACTAAAGAAGCAAGCAATTTTTTAACAGATATTGCAGATGTTTTTTTATTTATAACGCGAATTATCAAAGAAACATTTTCACGCAACTTTGAATTTAAAGAATTTTTGCGCCAGTGTTATCAAATTGGATGTAAATCATTACCACTTATTTCAATCACAGGCGCCATAATAGGCGTAGTACTTACTATTCAGTCACGACCTGCCCTTATGAAATTTGGAGCAGTAACGATGCTTCCGGGTATGGTGGCAGTATCTCTCATCAGGGAAATGGGTCCAGTTATAACAGCGCTTATTTGTGCAGGGAAAATTGGTTCGGGTATGGGAGCAGAATTAGGTTCAATGAAAGTAACCGAACAAATTGATGCCATGGAAGTATCTTCCACAAATCCTATGCGGTTTTTAGTTGTCACACGAGTGTTGGCAGCAACACTTATGATTCCTATATTAATTTTATATGCAGATGCGCTTGGTATATTAGGAAGTTGGGTTGGCGCAAATATTAAAGGCGATGTAACCTTTGTTTTATTTTTCTCACAGGCATTTCGTCATGTTGCATTTATTGATTTTTTACCTGCTTTCGTAAAATCATTTTTTTTCGGAGCAATAATTGGATTAGTAGGATGCTATAAGGGATACAATGCAGGACGTGGTACAGAGAGCGTAGGTATTGCTTCAACCTCTGCTGCTGTGTTATCATCGCTTCTGGTGATAATTGTAGATGTAATTGCAGTACAGATAACCGATATGCTAATATTATGAACACAGATCAAACAAAAACTATAAATAATGCTTCATCTAAACCGACAAGAGATGATCCGGTTATTGAAATAAATAATCTTAAGAAGTCATTTGGCCAACAAGAAGTATTAAAAAATGTCTCATTACAACTGTTTAATAGCGAAAACCTGGTGGTTCTTGGAAAATCTGGCTCAGGAAAATCTGTTTTAATAAAATGTATTGTAGGTCTATTAAATTCTGATAGCGGAACAATAAATGTATTTGAAAAAAATGTGAATACGTTAAACGGAAAGGAATTGGGCGAGTTGAGAAAGAAAATCGGTTTTCTTTTTCAGAGTGGTGCATTGTATGATTCAATGACAGTGAAACAGAACCTGGAATTTCCATTGCGAAGAATAAAAAAGAATCTTAGTCAGAAAGAAATAGATGAAAAGGTAAATGAGGTTTTAGAAAATGTCGGCTTATCTGAAGCCTTGCATAAAATGCCATCACAACTTTCGGGCGGCATGCGAAAAAGAATAAGTTTAGCGCGTACTATTATTGTGGATCCGATGATAATGCTATATGACGAACCCACAACCGGACTTGACCCGGTAACATCAGATGAAATAAGTTTACTCATCAATGATGTCCAAAAAAAATATAAAACTTCTTCCATCATCATCACGCATGATATTGAATGTGCCCGAACCAATGCAAATCGCGTAGTCATGTTACATGATGGTGAAGTTTATCTGGAAGGTAAATTAGAAAAATTTGAAAAATCAACTGACACACTAATCAAATCATTCTTTAAATAAATATACAATATGTCTAAAAATTAATAACATAAAAATATGGATACGCACACACCAAAATTCAAAGTACGGTTAGGATTGTTTATTGCAGGAGGATTGGCACTTTTTGTACTTGCCATATTTATAATCGGAAAACAAAAAAATTTATTTAATCCCGTTTATAAACTTACTGCAACTTTCTACAATGTAAGTGGATTACAAGTTGGAAATAATATCCGTTTCTCCGGAATTAATGTAGGCACCGTCGACAACATCAGCATCATCAATGATTCAACGGTAAGAGTGGATATGTTGATTAAAAAAGAGGTTAAGCAATTTATTAAATCTGACTGTGAAGTGACCGTAGGTTCAGAGGGACTTATAGGCGACAGGCTTTTAATTATTACTCAAGGAAGTTCCAATACAATAGCAAAAGATGGACAAGAACTTGCATCAGTTGAACCTGTTGAAACGGATGCCATTATGGCAAGTTTGGCGGTAACCGCAGTTAATGCTGAAATTATTTCTCAACAACTTGCAGAGATAATGCATAAAATAAACAGAGGAAACGGAACTCTTGGCAGATTAATTCAGGATACTACCATCGCCGAAAACTTTAGTCAAACCATGGTAAATCTTAAGAAAAGCACCAAGGGACTTGATGAAAACATGAAAGCTGTCAAGCATAATTTTCTTTTAAAAGGTTATTTTAAAAAGAAGGCAAAAGCAGCAGAAACAAAGAAGAAAGAGGATGAAAAAAAGACAGCTAAACAAAAAGCAAAAGATAAAAAGGAATAATCATTACTTGGAATAAAATGGCAGATTTAAAATTTTTTAAAAAAGTACACGCAAATGTGGTTCAAAAAATTTCTCTTACTTTTTGGTGTCCTAATTTTAATAAGTAGTTTAACATCTGCTCAACAAACAATTGCCAAAAAAGATTCAACCAAGATTTATAAAAATATTGAATCCTATTCTAAACAAGGCAAGTTTACTAAGTTTATGTACCGGTTAGTTTTTAAACCGGTTGCAAACAGCTCAAAAAAAAAAGGCAAAAAGAAAATATATAGAAAACTGATAAAAAGACCATACAGCGCCTTTGAAGGAAAAACCATCAGGCATATTAACATTGAAACACTTGATCCATTTGGTTATTCAATTGCTGATACCATTGTAGTATCCCAAAATTTTATAACAAAGACTGGAAACGCATTGCATGTGAAAACCAAGCACATTACAATCCGAAACCTGTTACTTATCCGACAAAATCAACTATTTGATTCATTGCTTGTCAAAGAATCGGAACGATTGGTGCGTAGCAGAGGATATATACGAGATGTTTCATTTTATGTTAAAACCACTTCAAAAAGCTCCGACTCTGTTGATATTTTTATTCGCGAATTAGATAATTGGAGTATTATTCCTAAAGTTTCAGCTTCTTCTTCACATTTTAATATTAATTTAACTGATAAAAACTTTTTAGGTCTCGGCCATGAATTTCAACCGGGTTTTAAATGGAATCATACCATAGGTAGGAATGCTTACAATACAAATTACTTTATTCCCAATATCCGCAATACATTTATTAACACAACACTACATTATAGCACAGACGAACACAGAAATTTTACCAGAAGTTTTGCCATTGACCGTCCGTTTTTTTCACCCTTTGCAAAGTGGGCGGCAGGTGTAAGTTTTACCCAGAAGCTACACAAAGATTCCCTTCGAGCAAAAGATTCGCTTTTCGTGCTACAAAGATTTAAATTTAACGTACAGGATTATTGGGCAGGTAATGCTATTCAGATATTTAAAGGTAATTCGGAAAATAACCGTACAACGAATTTTATTTCTACCGTACGTTTTCTACGAATCCGTTATCTCGAAAAGCCAATTGAAATATTGGATACGCTGCATTTTTTTTCCAATGAAAATTTTTACCTGGCAAGTCTTGGAATATCGACGAGAAAATACGTTCAGGATAAATATATTTTTCAATTTGGTGTAACAGAAGATGTTCCTATTGGAAAAGTTTACAGTCTAACCGGTGGTTATCAGGAAAAAAATAATACGGGCCGTTTGTATTGTGGCGCACGAATTTCTATGGGCTATTATTATCCATGGGGATATCTTAGTTCCAACTTCGAATACGGAACTTTTTTTCGAACTTCACATACAGAACAAAGTGTTTTTTCAATAAATGTAAATTATTTCACAGGACTATTTGAAATCGGAAAATGGAAATTCAGGCAATTTGTAAAACCGCAGATTACTATTGGTATTAACCGGTTTCCTTCTGATAGTCTAACGCTCAATGATAATTATGGTTTGGATGGATTTAACAGTTCCAATCTGTCAGGAACTAAACGAATATTATTTATGTTGCAAACACAATCATACGCCCCGTGGAATTTTATCGGATTCCGTTTCGGTCCATACCTTATTTATTCTCTCGGCATGCTTGGAAATTCAGCGACAGGATTTAAAAAAAGCAGATTGTATTCACAAATAGGATTGGGCGTTTTAATAAAAAATGAAAATCTAATTATTAACACTTTTGAAATATCAGTTGCATTTTATCCAATGATTCCGGGGATTGGACAAGATATTTTAAAATTAAACTCATTTAAAACAACAGATTTCGGTTTCAGGGATTTTGAAATTGGAAAACCGATAACAATAGAATTTCAATAATAAAAGATAATTTTTATAGCTAAAATCATTATTATTAACTGTTATGCAAATAATAGACACAGCCAAAAAAACCGGCTATCTACTCAAGAAAACCTTCAGTGAATTTTCAGCCGACGATGGCATAAAGCTAAGCGCAGCATTGGCCTATTATACCTTTTTCTCTTTGCCTCCGTTGCTCATTATCATCATAAGCTTATGCGGATTCTTTTTTGGTGCAGAAGCTGTTCGTGGCGAAATATTTGGGCAGATTAATGGATTGGTGGGTAACGATGTCGCCATGCAAATACAGGAAATAATAAAAAATGTAAAACTTTCACACGGCAATTCGTTTGCTGCCATCATAGGTGTAATCATTTTATTGATAGGAGCTTCTGGTGTGTTTGTAGAAATTCAGGACTCACTCAATTACATATGGGGCATTAAGGCAAAACCTAAACGCGGATTGATAAAATTTTTAAAAAACCGCCTGATGTCATTCTCAATGATAGGCTCCGCAGGATTTTTATTAATGGTAAGTTTAATTATAAATTCGTTAATGGATATTCTTAACAAAAGGTTGGCCGTATATTTTCCACAGGATTCTGTTTATTTGTTTTATGCCTTCAATATACTTATCGTTTTTCTCATAATTACACTATTATTTACCCTTATTTTTAAAACATTACCTGATGGAAAAGTGGCTTTGCGCGATAGCATCATCGGTGCATCTTTTACTGCATTTCTTTTTATGGTTGGTAAATTTGCTATCGGCGCTTACCTCGGCAGATCCTCAATTGCTACAGTGTATGGCGCTGCCGGCTCAGTTATCTTGATTCTTGTGTGGGTGTATTACTCAGCCATTATACTTTATTTCGGTGCAGAATTTACCAAGGTATATGCTTACACTCACGGAAAAAAAATAATTCCCAACGAATATTCCGTTCAAATAATAAAAGAGAAAATTGAGATTGAACCATAGAGAATTCTATGAACCTTGACAATGAAATTTTTCTTAATTCCATCCACCTTTAGAGTTTCTGATTTACTGGGGCAAAAAATGAACATTCTTTGTATAATATTAACCGCAAAACTTTGAATATAAGCTACATTCTCCACTCATTTTTAAATCATAGTACTTCGCGCAAATGTTTATAATTGGACGAAATAATTTTAAATACCTCATCCATACGTCCGCCTAACATCATTTTTCCCATATATAAAGCAAAACCCTTCATCTGGTCAAATTCCAGTTTGGGAGGCATGCTGAAGGGCGGATTGTAACATGCGTGGCAATTGCGTAGGTGTGTTCGCTATTTGGTTATAGCAACTACAATCGTCAAAAGGCTTGATTGTGTTTGTTTCCTGAAAATAATTGGTTCCAAATTCTTTTGTAGGAAGTGTAGACGCAATAGCCAATACAGAGGCTGATGAACGATGGGCATCATACAGCCCGTTTATCAAATGGACATGTCCGGGCCCACTGCTACCGGCACAGCATGCCAGACCGTTTAGTTGGGCTTCTGCTCCTGCAGCAAAAGCAGCTGTCTCTTTATTCCGTACATGGATCCATTTAATTTTACCATTACGGTGTACGGCTGCATTTACGTGATTGAGGCTATTCCCAGTTACTGCATAAATCCTTTGGATCCCTGCTTCGGCTAATATTTCAACCAGTTGGTCTGATACATTTTTACTCATTAGTTGTTTTTTTGATAATTATTTTAAAAATATTGATTTCTAAAAATGGTTAAAGATCAGGCTCTTGTCTGTCCTCGGCCATATTTTTCTAAAATTTAACCTTTTTATAAAAAATTCTTTTGGTAACTTCTGCTGCAATAATATAAAACACCACAATCAGAAGTAATAGTAAATAAGTTGAAAGAGTAAGCGGACTGAATCCAAAAATATTTCCAAGTGGTGTGAAGGGTAATATAAGCGTTACAACAGCAATCGACAGTGTGGCTATTAATAAATATTTCCCTGGTCTGCTCCTGAAAAAAGGCTTCCTGCTTCGAATAACAAGTACAATTATGGATGCTGAAATAACCGATTCAATGAACCATCCGGTTCTAAACTGGCTCTCATTTGCACGAATGACAAGCAAAAGCAAACCAAAGGTAAGGTAGTCAAAAATAGAACTTACCAGACCAAAGGTAATCATAAACTTGCGAATGGCTTTTATGTCCCAGCGCCTGGGATGATTAACCATTTCATCATCTACATTGTCGGTGGCAATTGCCATTTCTGGAAAATCAGTCATCAGGTTGGTGAGTAAAATCTGTTTGGGCAATAATGGAAGGAATGGAATGAAAAGCGATAATCCTGCCATGCTGAACATGTTTCCAAAATTAGCGCTTGTGGCCATAAATACGTATTTCAGTGTATTAGCAAAGGTTCTTCGCCCTTCGCGTACGCCTTCTACCAAAACCCCAAGGTCTTTTTCGAGTAATACGATGTCGGCAGCATCTTTGGCAACATCGGCAGCAGTATCTACTGAAATTCCAACGTCGGCAGCATGAAGCGCAGAAGCATCATTGATACCATCGCCCATATATCCCACAACATTTCCCGCTTTTCGCATAGCAATGATAATTCGTTCTTTCTGATTGGGCTCTATTTCAGCAAAAACATCCACTGCACCCACGCGACGAAGGAGTGCACTATCACTCATCCGACGAAGTTCAGGTCCGGCGATGATTTTAAAATCGGATAGCCCCATCTTTTTACTAAGGCTGGCTGCAACAAGATGGTTATCGCCAGTGATAATTTTAAGCGAAACACCCAGTTTTTTCAAACTAGCAACAGTATCAATGATATTTGCTTTTGGCGGATCAAAAAGGGTGAGAAACCCTAAAAACGTCATATCTGATTCATCACTTTTGCTTATGAGCGATTTCGACGGCATATTTTTGTAAGCAATGCCTAAGGTACGAAAACCTTGATTGCTGAATGCAGTAAATTGTTCCTGAATTTTATCCTGCATAGAAGCGATCTTAACAATTCGTCCCTCTTTTGTTTCAACAGATGAACAAATTTCAAGTATATTTGACAATGCACCTTTAGTTACCATTAAATAAGTATCAGCATGTTTAACGGCTATGCTCAATCGTTTTCGAAGAAAATCATAGGGGATTTCATCATGCTTTTTGTATCCTTTCAGATCAAGCTTTCGATAGTCAAGGATAGCTTCGTCAATAGGATTTGTAAAACCGGTTTCGTAAGAAGCATTGAGATAAGCGAATAGAAAGACTTTTTCGTTTGCAACTCCATTTACATCCATTGCGGATTCTACTTTCACATTTCCTTCTGTGAGGGTACCGGTTTTATCGGAGCATATTATATTCATACTTCCAAAATTTTCGATAGAAGCAAGTCGCTTGACGATCACTTTCTTTTGAGCCATTTTTTTAGCGCCATGGGCAAGGTTGATACTGATGATAGCTGGTAATAATTGAGGTGTTAGCCCTACTGCAAGTGCCAGTGAAAAAAGAAAAGATTCCAATACAGGCCTGTGTAAATAGACATTGATGGCAAATATAATAACCACCAATATCAGTGTTACTTCTCCAAGAAAATATCCGAATCTTCGTATGCCACGTTCAAATTCCGTTTCCGGGGATTTGAGCTTAAGCCGTTCCGAAACTTTACCAAACTCCGTGTTTTTACCGGTAAACATAACTAATGCTTTTGCCGTACCACTTACGATATGGGTGCCCATCCATACTGTGTTTGTCCGTTGTGCAAGAGGGGTATCGGCAGGTAATACCACAACTGTTTTTTCAACAGGAAAGGTTTCGCCGGTAAGCATGGCTTCATCAACAAAAATATCTTTCTCTTCGAGTAGCTGACAGTCTCCCGGAACAATATCTCCGGCATTCAGAATAACAATGTCACCAGGCACAATATCTTCCACTGGAATCTCCGTCTGTTTCCCGTCGCGGAGAACAGCTGCTTTAATTTGTACGATAGCAAGTAATTTTTCAATCGCATTGGAAGCACTATGTTCCTGCCAAAAACCAAGAAGTCCGCTTATGAGAACGATAGTAAGAATGATTGACGCATCTACAATGTTATGCAAAAATAAAGACAACCCCGTTGCAACTAAGAGTATAAGAATAATCGGGCTTTTAAACTGGGCAATAAGATGTGTGAATGCATCCGATCGTTTTTGGGGTTTTAAGCGATTTGCTCCATAGTTTGTGAGCCTTTTCTTGGCTTCATGGGTTGTTAGCCCACTGGCCGTTGCCTGAAGCTTGTTAAGCGATTCTTTAACCGAAATACTCCAAAAGGATTGAGGGTTTTGATCCATGATTTTCAATATTATTCATTGTTATAATTAACACAAAATAAGTCTATGGCTATTTTATTTTCATAGTTTAGGATTTAAAAAGGATATCCTATTGCCACATTTAAAATCAGGTTTTCACTTCTCCATGCAGGACTACCAAAGTTTATTTGATTCGTCACCCATCTGTGATTTTGTTCCAGCCAGGGCTTTCGTAATGGTGTTGCAAGATCGAATCTTAAAATGAAAAAGGAAACATCAATTCTTAATCCGATGCCTGCTCCTACAGCTACTTCGTTAAAGAAATTGGAAAATGAAAATGGACTTCCCGTATTTGCAGGATTTGATTTTAACAACCAGACATTTCCTGCATCTGCAAATAAGGCACCTTTAAAAAAGCGATAAATAGTAAAGCGATACTCTGCATTCATTTCCAGTTTTACATCGCCACCCAATTGTAAAAATCCCATGCTATCGTTATTCTGATTATATGTACCAGGACCAACGGAATTTATATGAAAAGCACGAATACTGTTCGGTCCGCCACTGAAAAATTGTTTAGTGTAAGGTAAAATTGAAGAGTTTCCGTATGGTTTAGCCACACCTGCAAAAACTCTTATTGCCAATTTATTTTTATTGATAAAATTGTAATAACCACGTCCATCTATACTTAATTTTGCGTATTGCGAATAGATAGAGCCAACCACTCTTGAGGGGTTATCCGATGATATTTTTTTTCCGGTAATTAATTTTGCTAAAGAAAAAGTATTTCCTGCAATTTCCGTGTTCAATTGAAAGAAGTATTGTATTTTTTTCTCCGGTATTATTTGTTCGTTATACGTGTACGAATAACTTGCTCCGGTTATAAATAGTTCCTCGTAACTTTTTTTTAGGAAAGAATTGGATGCAAGTAATTCTTTGAATATAGCCGATTTGTTTGTTGTTGAAGTGTAACTTATACTTATTGGATTTAATTCATGCTCCTTTCTGACATCTTTTTTCCACTTAAAACCATATATAAATTGGAATGTGTTCATATCAAAATAGTTGACTCTTTTTAAATAATTATAAGAAAGTGAAAACCGTGTTTTTGGAACATACATACTGTTTGTTCTTATTTTAAATGGAACCAGAAAGCGTGGAAAAAACAACTCAACTTGTGGATTCAAAGAATAAGAATATAAATTTTTGCTTTTTCCACTAAATTGTGCCTCGTATGATGCTGCCATATTAAGATTTAGCAATTCAGCTCCATTAAATGTATTTCTATTCAGTAAACTGAAATTCATTTGTGGACCTGTATAATTATTTGATTTTGAAATAAGATCAACTTCTGCTCTGAATGTACGTTTAGGCATTGGTGTCATTAAAATAGTAACATCTAAAAATCCCGGAACTAAAGTATCACTGTCAGAAAATTTTATACGCACAAACTTAAAATTACCCATTGACATCAAACGATTAAGTGTGATGTTATGATTCTTTCTTGAATAGATTTTGTGTTTTTGTAAATAAATTGATCTTGAAATTACTTTTGGCCTGATCTTCATTTCTGTTTCTTTACCGAGAAACAGATTGTTTTGATATTTTATGGTATCTTTACTATTGTTTCCAACTTCTTCATTTAAAGAATAATTCTGATCAATATACACATTATTAATGCGATAAACGGTTAATGCGTTTTTCGGCATACTGTCTTTTAAAGTTAGTTTAAATGTTATTGTATGATTGATTTCTGAAGTATCTGCCTTAAAAAGTAAATAATCAGGATTGAAGTAGAAGTACCCGTTATTTTTTAATAAAGCATCAATCCGTATCCTTTCGATTTTTAATTTATCAAGATTATAATCTTCACCAGGTTTAATTAACGATTTCTTTTTTTCCGTAAGGATCACTTGATTTATACTGTCATTTGAAATAGAATATATTAGTTCTTTAACAGCATATGGTTTATAAACATGACTTATATAAATTACTTTTGCAGTATGTTTCTTTTCAATGATTTTAAATTCAGTAAAACTTTTAAAAATCCCAATATTAAAAAGTTTAGCGTCAATAATTGCGGATGTAACACCCGGCTTAACACTACTCATCAATACAGGAGCTTCTCCATTTTTTTTAAGCCACTTTTTGATTTTATTTTTAGGTTCTTCCCCTGCTTTCATATACATCCACAATTTAGGACGCATACCTAAAATTTTTTTATTCGGTTTAGGACGGACTGCATTTTCCGCAAAGGGTTTAATGTATCGTTTCTTTTTTTTATTTAATTTATCTACTGATACTAATTTAATTTCCGCTCCTGTATAAAGTTTTTCACCGGATGGCAAATGCTTAGTACCGCTGCATGCTGCTAAAAGCAGACAAATGATGATCAGAAGGCATTTATTAATGATTGATCCTGTCATTGCTATTTGTTTTTTTTCGATGAATCGCTTTTTTTGGTGACTTAAAGAATTCTTTCCATTTATTGAAATCACGCACATAAACAACACCGGCACCGGTTTCAACCAACTGACCTTCAATAGCACCTTCATATTGATTATGCCTGAACCCTTTCAGCCTATAGCGGCCATCTTTCGTCAAATTATATTCTATGGTAACATCACTTGTAATATCACTTGCGGAATTTTGTTTTGTCTTTGCACCTTCTACATCTACAGTACCTCCAACCTGAACTGTTAATCGTTCATTGAAAAGTTGCTTCTTTAAACCAATATCCACTTGTGTCCTCCCCTCAGCTTGTCCCGTTTCATAATCATCATACGATTGAATATCAAAATTTAATTCAACACCGGGTACAACCTTTGAACTCAACTTATTTAATTCTGATGATAAAAATTTGCCCACCGTTGAACGAATTACGGTTGATGTTCCTCCATTCGATTCGGTTTGTAACGGATTCTCCTGTATAAATCGGCCTAAGACCAATAAAGCAAATACCTGTTTATTTAATGCTGAGGGATCGTCGTTTAGCATATTCAATTTTGCGTTTACAGCTCCACCTAAAATTCCTTTATCCTCAGGGGACAATTGTATTTCAAAGCTAATTTCCGGATGTAAAATCGCTCCTCGTAGTTTAAGGACAACCAAAAATGGATAACGTTGTTTGTATGAGTTTTTATCGGCTTCACTCAAGCCCGACATCTGATCAACAACAAGATCAATTGGTGAAGCACGAACTGAATAATTGGCATTTATCGATATTTCTGCATCCAGAAGATCACCATTCCAAGTAATTGTACTTCCAGGGTCAATTTTAAACCTTCTTTTCAATACAGATTCCAATGTTACCAGGTAACTGCCATCATTTAAATTATATGCACCGGTAAGGCTCATTTTTCCACTTTGGTCCATCGTAAAACTTAATGCAGCTTCGCCTTTTACCACTAACGAATCAGTAGAAGACGGATCAATTAATAATCGGAGTGTTGCCTGTTTATCTATTTCAATTATGGAGGAAAGATCAAACCCGGTTAAGCCGGATTTTTGTATTTCTTTTTCTCCCTCTCTGTTCAAAATTGGATTGAGTTTTATACTATCATCAAATTCTACAACATCTTCTCCTTTGTCGGTGGTTAATTTATCTTCAGGAACTGCAAACGTAAAGTTTGAACCCTTTTTCATCTTTAATTTAGCATTCACAACCAGAAGTGTCATAGGACCATTTACATCTATTTTGCTGTCAATGATCATTCTGCCATAGAATTCTTTATTATCTCTGGCTGTTGTATTGAATAATAAAAAATCCTGCGTATTGACATGTACGGCAAAAATGAAATTTTTGAATTGTTTCATCTGAACGACACCGTCAATGATAGCGGCGTGCTGATTGGCATCTAACATGGTAAAGGAGTTAACGTAGATTCCGTCAGTTTTTAATTGAATAGTTTCATGTTTTAATTCTAAGCGGTTATTCAGTATAGCAGGTTTGATAAAGGCATTGTTAAAAACCAGCTCGCCGGTTACTTGAGGTGCTGTGGCTTTTCCTTCGATCAAAAAATTTCCTGCAACAGTTCCCGAAGTTTCTGTTATTTGTCCCATCGAAAAAGCTTCAACAGTTTTCATCGAAAGTGATTGAATCGCTGTTTTTATGTTGATTGAATTATCGCCACCTTTGGGGATAAAATAGCCGGTAGCTGTAATATTATTTTCAGCACCGGATAAATTCACATTGATATTAAATTTCTCCGATGTGGGGTTCTCTGCTTTTACAGATAAATTTCCAATGGGTACTTTGCTAACAGACAGATTACTTATTTTTGCATCTGCAATTATACCATACGAATTTTTTATTCTTTTGAGTAATACATTTCCATCCACATCTCCTTTCACCAAACTGCTATCTTTTTCTATGATCCGGGAAATGTCATCCAGTTTGAAATTCCTGATGTCAATATTGAGGTCATCATTGAACTTATCATGCACTGAGCTAATATTTACCCGACTTGATGCATTATTAATGAAAAGATGGTGGATCAAAAATCCTTGTTTCCTAAATTCAATATAATTATCGACGGCTATGTCCCAGCGGTTATTCATCAAATAGAAATCTTTCGGGTTGAGCGTTAGTTTGTAGTTGGCTTTATCCTTCATGATTTCCGATCGAATCAATAACTTTTTATTTTGATTATCATCAATTGAAGATAGACTTGCCATAATTTTATTATCCGCCAGTTTTCCATCAAACAGGAAATTATTAATTTTGATCTGAGCGTTTGAAATATTGCTGCTGGAAATTTTATAATTCAACGCGTTCACATCCGAATTCACATCTACAACAAGATTATTTATTTCAGTTGTCCCATACATAATTTTCTTCATGGTGGCATTCAGTTTCAGTTCTTTTTTCTTACTATCATAACCTCCCTGAATGATTCCGGGCTCAAATTCTTTTAATTGAGGCAAAAGAACTTCCGACAGTATCGGATGATTATGAAGCTGTATCTCAAAATTAAAATTTGAAGGCTCGTTTTTCGTTTTTAAAGGTTCGGTGTCTGAAAATGGAAAATAATCTGTAATAAATTGTAAAAGAGTTGCGGGAAGACTAACAGGAGAAACCGTTCCGGAATATTTTACATCAATTATTGCGCTACTAACATTGAATTCATTTTTGTTCGGATCATTTATCGAAGCTAATAATAAGGAATCGAGCACATATTTTTCCCCCTGGTGCACAATAATAATATTGGTGATTCCAGCTTTACCATTCAATTTATATACGGTTTCACCTTTTAAATCGGCAGTTGCAACAAACCCAATTTGCATATCATCTTTGGTTAGGTTGAGTTTCTGAAGATCGGCTCCCTGCACATTCAAATGAAATTTATATTGTTCCTGATTTGGATTTAAATTCACAAGTCCATCAAAATCAAATACTGCATTTTCATCATTCAAATTCACTTTTCCTGCGAATTCATGACCGTTGACCAATCCATCTACGTTCAGGTTGTGATAGGTATATCTATTGAGGTAAACCTGCGATACTTCAGCTTTGATTTTTGCTTCGATTGTATTTTTATCTAATCCGTGTCCATTTACTTTGGCTGTTAATGACACCGGGCCAAACATTGAATCATTTTTTAATAAACTACCAAGATCAAAACCCGTAATATTTACTTTGCTACTGAAATTTTCATTCTTATCTATCGTAGTAAAAATATTAGCAGTTCCATAACTACTGTTCACATCTATAGTTGATTCAAAGGACTTTAGCTTCCCTTTGAAAACAATGAGCATAGCAATATTTTCGGGAAGGTTTATGCTTTTGGGAATGACTGGCCCGGCTATCATTTCAATATCCTGTTTGCCCGAAATCAGTGTTAAGTTTGGAAAATTAAAATAAACCGATTTTAAATTTGGCAAACCAATGATACTGAAATCGGTTTCTAAAAAGGTATTTACTCCTGTTTTAAGGACTAAATTTTCCCCTTTCAAATTATTCACAGGTCCTTTTACAATTCCGGAAACAGTAGTTATGTTCGTCTTGTTTTTAAAGAATGATTGCTTGATAAGCTGTGGACTGAAATAGAGAATATCGGAATTTCGGAAACTGGCATTTTTTAGATTGACATTCAACATCAAGAATGGCAGGGAATCTTTTAATGATTTTAAGGAAGCATATCGAATGTTCACATCAGCATCTATGGCCGAATTAGTGGTTTTGACTTTCAGCTTTTTGGCGGTTATGGAATGGCTATCCATACTGAAATCGGTTTCAAATTTTGAAATTGCAAAGTTATTTTGATCAACAGTACTGAATTTTTTAATCGAAACTACTGTCTTAGTTGATGAATAATAAAAATCTCTTGCTACAAGTGTTACATGTTTATAATTGAGGTGAGAAGCGTCAAAAGCATTTTTTACTTTCGATTTATTTAGCACTGTGTATGTGAGCAAATTATCGTTCAAATTAATGTGTTGAGTACTAACATTCCAATCATTTTTTGTGGTTGTCATTGGAACCGCTTCTGTTGAATCAGAAGACGATCCTGCATTAATTGTAAAGTATTGAATTTTACTTTCGGATAGGTATATTTTATCTGATGCTACTAATTCCTTTTGCAAATCAACGACTCCATCTTTTAATTCAAAGCGTTTAATTACTGCTAAAACAGATTGTTTGTTTTTGGAATTGCCGTAAGTTACAGCTGAATTATTGATTTGAATTTTATTGGCCGTGAATTTTGGTAAAATACCAACAGCCTTTTTAGTTGATTTTTTTGCTGATTCGTTTATCTGCACATTTGCTCTTAATTTTTCAACCAGCAAATTGTCAATACTATAAGTGGATTTCGGAACATCAAGTCTATCTATTTGTAATTTTAGTTTTTCAAGCGATGCTGATACATCCACTCCTCCAAATTCATCATCATAACGAAGCCGGATATTTTTCAGGTTCACATTATCAACACTGAAAGTCCATGTAGATTTTGTTTCGGGCTTAACCTTGGTCTGACGGGTAGTATTGCTAAAGGCAGTTAGCAGAAAATTATAATTAAACAGAGAATCTGTTTTCGTGCTATACAGGTTAAGATTTACGTCTTCCAATGTGAAAGAACTTATATTTATCTTGTTAAACAATAAATCACAGAGCGCTATATTTACTTTTGCCTCGCCGACGTATAATAATGTATCTTTTTGGATATCTTCCAAATAAAGACCCTTAAGAACTACTGATTTTGGAAATGAGATACTGACATTTTTTATCTCAACCTTTGTATGCGTTTTGTTGCTGACAAAAGTCGTGGCATAATGAACAATTTTGCTTTGGACGACCGGAATTTGAATAATGCCGGCAATTGTGACGAATATGAGCATAGAGATTAATATCACCCACAAGATCGTTTTTAAAGTTTTTTTTAAAAAAGAAACTGCTTTATTCATTTTTAAAAAATTATATAGAGACAGTAAGTGAATTAACCCAGGTATTTTCAATCTTTTCGGTTATTCATAAAGACGAATCTTGTTACGAAGAGCCGTAATTTCGTCGTGCATCGCATTTACGCGCTGCAACAAATGGGTAATGGTCTCAATGCCTTCCAAGTTAATATCCATCTCGTAATAGAATCGAATAAACATCTCTAACTGCTGAAGTTGTTCAACATTAATAAAACTGGTGCCATCAATCGTTGTAATTTCTATCAATCCGGTTTGTTGTAATGAACTGACAAATGAAATTTCAATGTTGTGTTTGGTACAAAATTTATCTACCGCTATTAAATATTCTGTTTGCATTGTTCACATATTTAAAATTAAGATTTAGACAATTCGGTAAATAATGCTTTTTGCTTATCCGTTAAATTTCTTGGAATTTTGATTGCATAAGTTACCTGTAAATCGCCAAATTGTCCTTCTTTTTTATAAACGGGAAATCCCTTTCCTTTTAAATTTACTTTCGATCCATTTTGTGTTTCAGGCTTTACTTTCAGTTTTACCTTTCCATCTAAAGTATCCAGAGTAATTTCGCCACCCAATACGGCGGTGTATAAATCCAACTCCACGGTAGTGTATAAATTATTTTCCAACCGTTTAATGGTCGTATGATTAGCTACTGAAAATAAAATGTATAAATCGCCATTCGGGCCGCCATTAGTTCCCAGACCACCATAACCCTGAATTTTTATGGTTTGACCATTTTCAATTCCGGCAGGAATAGTAATTCGTATATTTTTACCATTTACAGTTAAGGTTTGTTTGTGGGTTTTATACGCATCAATGAGGTTGAGATGTAATTCGGCATTATAATCTGCTCCTCTGTATTTTACCTGCTTGCTTCTGCCGGCACCTGTAGCCCCGCCAAACATAGATTCAAAAAAATCGGAAAAGTCTTCTTCAGATTCTGCTCCTGAATACCTTTGTCCACGCGAATTTGGAGACTGTTCCTGATACTGTTTTGCATTTTCAAACTGTTCGGCATGTTGCCAATCTTTTCCGTATTGATCATATTTCTTGCGTTTTTCGGGATCGCTCAATACTTCGTTTGCCTCATTTATCTGTTGAAAATTCTTTTTCGCATCCTTATCATTTGGATTTAAATCGGGGTGATACTTTCTGGCCAATTTCCGGTAGGCACTTTTAATGTCCTTTGGCGTTGCCGATTTGTCTATCCCTAATATCTTATAATAGTCTGCGAAAATCATATATTTATTAAATTAATTGATTAGACTTTGTAAACTGGATAATCGGTATATCCTTTTTTATCAGACGAATAAAACAAATCCATCTTAAGGTCTTGGGATAAACTCCAATTGTTTTTAAACCTTTCAACAAGATCAGGATTGTTAATAAATGGACGTCCGAAGGCCACAAGGTTGCCCAGTCCGCTTTCGAGATCGGACTCTGCCCTTTCCCTGTCATAACCACCAGAGAGGATAACCGTATTTTTAAAATTATTCCGTATCAGTTTCTTAATTTCTAATGGTACCACAGGAGCACCCATAGCAGAATGATCCACAATGTGTATATATGCAATATCAAGATTATTCAGTTGTTCCGAAAGATATGCATAAGTTGTTTCAATTTCAGGGTAATGTGGCATATCATTAGCCACTCCATAAGGTGATAACCGAATGGAAGTTTTTCCCTTTCCAATAGCCTCTGTTACGGCAGATGCTACTTCAATAACAAAACGGCTCCTATTTTCGATACTTCCGCCATAATTATCTTTACGAATATTACTTGCAGGTGACAGAAACTGCTCGAGCAAATAACCATTGGCTGAATGTAGTTCAACGCCGTCAAATCCTGCATCCATAGCATTCAATGCGGCATCAACAAATTCTGTTTTTGAATGTAATATATCTTCGGACGACATCTCATGGGGCACGGCAAAATCCTGCAGTTGCTTCGCATCTGTCCACATCTGTCCGGCAGCTTTTATTGGCGAAGGTGCAAGTATTTGTGCTCCTTCAGTCATATTAAAAGGATGACTAATCCTTCCGGTATGCATAAGCTGAATAACTATTTTCCCTCCGTCCTTGTGTACTGATGAAGTAATTTTTCTCCAAGCATCAACCTGCTGATTACTAAATATTCCTGGAATACGGGCATAACCCAGTCCGTTTGGCGATGGAGATGTACCCTCTGTTATAATTAACCCAGCACCTGAACGTTGTTTGTAATATTCCGTCATCAACTCGTTTGGCACATTTCCAATTGCCCTGCATCTGGTCATAGGAGCCATAACAACGCGATTTTTTACCACTATCGATCCAACTTTTTCGGGGGTGAATAATTTATATTCTTTCATTTTTTATGTAATAATTAAGCTCATTTTTTCGAAAATCTGATCAGTTCCGCATTAAACTTTTGAGTTTCCTCCAGGAACAAGCTATGACCGCTATTCTCAAAAGCGACAATGTGTGAATTTAGGATTCCAGCTTTCATCTGTTCAGCCAGATCAAAAGAACATATTTTATCTTTTTTGCCATGCATAATCATTGTCGGAATTGCTATTTTTTCCAGATCACTTCTCAGATCGGTATCGCGTAAAGCCATTAAACATTGAACTGTTGCATAAGAAGAAGCACTTAAACAAATATCGTTAAGCCAATTACTGATCCCTTCATTTAATGAGGTTTCAGTAGCAGAAAATATCTTTGCAAAATTTGATAAAAGCTTTGGACGATCCTTATAGTTCAATTCAATTAAATCATCAACAGCACTTTTTGGAAGATTGTATGGAAAATCCTTACGCTGTGTCCAAATCGGGGCTGCTGCACCAAACAATGCAAGCTTTGAAACATGAGCTCCTTTATCCTCTGATACATAACGAATAGCAATTGCACCACCCATGGAAAAACCACCTAAAACAGCGTCTTCTATTTCCAGTTTGCATAAGATATTTTTTATATCGGCTGCATGCACACCATAATTATACGATCCGTAAGGCTTGTCTGATTTGCCAAAACCCCTTAACGTAATGCCAATTACGCGAAAGTTATTTCTTATCAGATCGTTGTATTGGTATTCATACATTTCATCACTCAACGGCCAGCCGGGTATCAGCACAATAGTCCGACCTTCGCCCGCATCTGTAATATGAAGTCGTACATTTCGTTCTACTTCAATATATTCTGCTCTGGCCGTTCCGGAAATTGTATGTTCAATTAGTTTTTCCATCGTTTTGAATTTTAATTATTGTTGATATTTAATTTTGAATTTTATCCGTTTTTTAATTGAATAAGGGTTGTAGCGTATTTGTTTAGCCTTTACTTTGTATGAGCCATCGCTTTTTCATCAATAGTTATTCCCAATCCTTTTGCTACAGCTATTCCTAATTGACTGTCGGCTCGGAAGAAATGACACAATTGCCTGTTAATAATTTCATCTTTCTTTTCTCCACAAATACCACTCATAGAACTTACAATATTACTTACTAAATTTCTTCTGTCTTGTTCATTCATTGCATTTCGATATAACAGTCCTGGTTGTGTGAAATGGTCATCATCGCTTTCGTTGCGATCAAACCAATTGGCAGTATTCGAGTCCAATTGCGTTGGCGATTCTTTGTAACTTTCGTCAGCGACAATATCATCAAAACTATTGGGGCGGTAATTCGGATTTGAACCTCCATTGTCACCAGTCTGCATAAGTCCGTCACGCTGATAGTTTGCAACTATATAAGGGCTTTTGTTTACGGGAATCTGTTCATAGTTTACACCTAAACGATAACGTTGTGCATCAGGATAAGAAAGTAACCGACCCTGCAGCAATTTATCGGGTGAATAACCAATACCGTCAACAACATGAGCCGGATCAAATGCAGATTGTTCAACATCACGAAAATAATTTTCAGGGATTTCATTCAGTTCCATTATCCCTACATCAATCAATGGAAAATCTTTATGTAACCAAACCTTTGTTACGTCAAACGGATTCCATTTGAAAGATTTTGCCTGTTCATCGGTCATTACCTGAATTTTTAAAGCCCACCTGGGAAAATCTTTTTTCGCAATTGCTTCTACTAAATCCCGTTGTGCCTGATCAAGGTCAATGCCTTTCATTTCATTAGCTTCTTTTTCATTGAAATTTTTTATACCCTGCAAGGTTATAAAATGGAATTTTACCCAAATCCGTTCATTTTTTTTATTGAAGAACGAAAAAGTGTGGCTTCCAAAACCATGCATGTGCCTATAGGAAAGAGGAGTTCCCCGGTCGCTCATTAGTATGATTACCTGGTGCAAACTTTCGGGGTTCAAACTAAAAAAATCCCACATCATCGTAGGGCTTTTGCAATTAGTTTTTGGATCACGCTTTTGTGTATGAATGAAATGAGAAAATTTTTTCGGATCTTTGATAAAGAATACAGGCGTATTATTGCCAGTCAAATCCCAATTCCCATCTTCGGTATAAAATTTTATTGCAAAACCACGTGGGTCTCTTTCACTGTCGGCACCTCCTTTTTCTCCTCCAACGATAGAAAATCGTGCAAATAGTTTCGTTTGTTTACCGATTTCGGAAAATATTTTTGCTTTAGTGTATTGAGTAATATCATGTGTTACGGTGAAAACACCGAAAGCTCCCGCTCCTTTTGCATGAACAACTCTTTCGGGAATACGTTCACGATTAAAGTGAGCCATATCTTCGTGCAGAAAATAGTCCTGCAACAATATTGGGCCCCGATTACCAACAGTCATAGAGTTTTCAAACTCATAGTAGGGTCTGCCACTTGCAGTAGTTAACTTTTTTTTGGCCATGTTGATTTGTTTGATGTGCATTTTTTAAAATAAAAGAATACCTCACTTCACGTCCACTTGCTTCAAGGCATTTTCATATCTATTAGCCACTTCATCCCAATTTATGACGTTCCAGAATGCTTCTAAATAATCCGGCCTTTTGTTCTGATATTTCAAATAATAAGCATGTTCCCAAACATCAATGGTCAACAGAGGTATTCCTTTTTTTTCAGCTACATCCATTAATGGATTATCCTGATTTGGCGTAGAACAAATAAAAAGATTGCCTTTATTATCCATGCATAACCATGCCCAGCCACTGCCAAATCTGGCTTTGCCTGCATCTTCAACTTGTTTTTTGAACTCTTCAACGGAGTTAAATGTTTTTACAATAGCTTCTGATAATTTACCGGTTGGCTGACCGCCTCCATGAGCTTTCATATTTTCCCAATAAAATGTGTGATTGAAATAACCTCCACTATTGTTTCTGACCGCCATGGGATATTTGCTAATATTTCTGAAGATATCCAGTATATTCATAGATTCCATTTCGGTACCTTTTATTGCATTTATAAAATTGTCATAATATGCTTTATGATGTTTACTATAATGGATTTCTACTGTAAGTTTGTCAATAAAAGGTTCAAGCGCATCATAAGAATAAGGTAGCGGTTGAAATTCAAATTTGTTTGGTGTATTCATGATCATTTGATTTTTAGGGTTATTGTTTTTTTGATTATTATTATTTTGATCTTTTTGAGAATCCTGTGCTTGTACAATGTCCATGCATTGCAGACCAAGAATCCCGACGATAATTAATGATGTAATTAATTTAAATTTATTCATCATTTGTTCTTTTAAAGTTTATCCAGAAGCAGAGCCTCTATGAATTATATGATGAATTAGTTTTCCATGATTTCAGTTTGATTGGCGAGATAATTCGCCATACCCATTTGCCCAATCTGTGTACGTTGCTTTTCAGCCCAATCTACATGCCTTTCTTCCATTTTAAGTATTTTGGTCAGCAAGTTAACAGTGTCTTGATCATCAACTTCACGGGCGAACTTGATTGCACTGTTGTAAGCGCGTACAGCATCAAGTTTATAGCCATTATCATTACTAATCATTTCTGAAACAGTTTTTCCAATCTTCATAGTGCTAAGTGTAGATACCGTTGGCGAGCCCTCAAAAAATACAATTCGGTCAATAAGCCACACGGCATGGTGCATTTCGTCCATTGCATGTTTTTTGATAGCCATGTGAAGTATATCGTAACCCCAATTTACACACATTTCAGAATGTACCATGTACTGGTTTATGGCAGTGAGTTCATCTGCCAAAAGCGAATTCAAGACTGCAAGTAATTTTTCTTTCTCTTTCATTTTCTTTTTTTTGAATTTTCTGATTTCTTGTCACTGCATTCTATCATATTCTTATTCATAATGTCTACTTTTTAAGATGGTAGAAATTTAATAGACCAAAAATACTTGATATACCTTATAAAAAGGTTACACAATTCTTTGAAAAATTTACATGATTCACACATTTTCAGATTATTTAGGGTAAAAAACAATCTTATCACAACATTGTAGCTTAGAATTAATAAAAAGATCACTCATTAAAAAATTCCATTTAGCAGAAACCTTTTTTTGAAAAACCGGTTAACGGGGAACAGGCTCGTGTACCTTTTCGTTGGTTATGGAAGGAAGGTTGGAAAATTTCCATGTTCCTGATGCCGTTTAGCCAACCTGACAAACCGGTAAAGACTTCACTAAACAGAACTTCTTAATTATGCAACACAAGCAACACGTTTTTTGTATGCTTCGGCATAATTTTTACAACAAGCATTAGCAGAAAGCTTTTCACCTTCATTAACACAAGAATTATATTGGTTTGCACAGAGGTTAAAGTGCATCACAGAATGATAAACTTTTTGCGACTGTGTTCAACCATTGCTCGGCATTCGTTCGCTATTGCCAGAATGTTTTTAATATGAATATTATTTTTTCTCGATTAGATCCATTCTGCATTTTGGACATTTGCCAGGCTTATCCGATTTTACATCGGGATGCATAGCGCAAGTGTAGGTTTTCATTGCTCCCTTTATTTCACTTTTTGTTTCTGTCGTTTTTATTGTTTTTTTTCTAAGCATCATTTTACATTTGGGGCATTTACCCGGTTTATCCATCTTCACATCGGGATGCCTGGAGCAGGTATAATAAACCGAATCTTTCCTTTGCTCTATTTTTGTTGTTGATGGTTGCTTTTTATCTGATTTGGTTTTGCTTTGTGCAAAAGCCATTGTGCCACAAATTAGTATGGCGAACACTGTTGTAATAATTTTTGTTTTCATTTGTTATTAATTTTATTTTTTAGTGACCCGAAGCGATTGTGCCCAGTTACAGATTGTTTTAATTTCCTTATTGGTTAGAACACTCTCAGGATTATTTTTTCTGAATCTTTTAGGCGGCATCCTGTCTTTCGTCACCATGTTGCACATTGCTTTGGCTTTGGTAGCCTGTTTTTCCGGTGAATATTTATCCCAATTTGATAGATTAACATGCATAAGAGCCATGCCATTTCCAGGTAGGGTATGACATTTCACACATGATTTTTCAGCAATTTTCATTACACCGTCGGGGATTGGTTTACCGCCGCCATTACCTTTTTGGGCGGATACCGGGGAAATGATTAGTGTAGTAAAGAAAAGTACACTTATGGCTGCAAAGGCAATACTTAATAGTTTCGTCATAATCAAAAAAATTAATTTGTGAATGAATTTTCACAACAAGACAAAGGTCGCATCCTTTATTAAAGAAAGTGTTATATAATTTTAGAAAAAAATTACATAATTTCCACTTTTACAAAAGTGTTATGACTTTGGGGATTAAATTTTTTACTTTTAAAATATGCCTTATCAGTTTTTAACTCGTCATTATTTCTCCCAAATAACGATGAATTTTTTTCAACTCGTCATTATTTCTCCCAAATAACGATGAATTTTTTTCAACTCGTCATTATTTCTCCCAAATAACGATGAATTTTTTTCAACTCGTCATTATTTCTCCCAAATAATGATGAATTTTTTTCAACTTGCCATTATTTCTCCCAAATAATGATGAATTTTTTTCAACTTGCCATTATTTCTCCCAAATAATGACGAATTTTTAATGATGTATTATTTTAAGATATAAATAATGCCCTATTTCTAAAAAACTATTTATTTACAATTTAATGATTATCTGATATCTTACGTAAACAATGTATTAATGAAAATTCTCTGCGGTCATTTGCGATCCCGAGTACTCGGGGAGCGATTTTCTGTGTTTAAATCTTTTTTACTGCTGAGAACTGCAAAGCCTATCTTGTTGAAAATATAATAGAGCATCCTAAAAATCATTTATATTTTTTTCATAAATATTTGTTGTAAAATTTGGGGTAGAAAAACGGATAATCATTTTAATGATTGTTCTGCTTCTGGAAGCCTGAAATATCAACTACCGACAAAAGGCATTTCCTGTCATCGCCAGTAACAATGCCTTCCATGTAAACCAAACATAAAGGATTGTTTTCGTAACCAAGCATCACTTCGCATGATTCTTTGGCATTACTGGTATAAACTTTATTAAAAAACTTGTTGAATACAGGTTGAGAATCTTCGGAAATAAATAACTTAAAGTTGCTGTTTATTAAACTAAAACGTCTTTCGCCAAGCATGTCGGCTCCTGTGAAATTCAGATCGCAGATACTGCCATCGGAATCGAGTGTATAGTAGCCCATAGGAGCTAAATCGTACAATAGCGTGTATTTTTTAAGAGCAGCTTCTGCCGTTTCATTCGCCTGACGCAGCTCTTCGTTTTGCATTTCTAATTCTATCTGGTGTACCTGTAGCTCGTGCAGGAGCCTTTTCACGTCAGCTTCAATAACAGGCGTACTCGTTTTTTGATTATCTTTCAGTTTTTCTTCGGCTTTGAGACGTAGAATTTGAGCATCCGTAAAATCTGTTTTTTTATTTTTCATGGCTTCGTTATTTTTTAGTAAAAATTATTATTCCTGACGGTATTCCCCGGTTATTGAACAGTATATTTACCGACCATTCAACAACGGATATTATTCCTTCAGCTGCTATTATTTGCATTTCATATTTGGAACTCAGTCCATTTTTAAGCAATGTTTTTATCTCTTTTTCAGTCTTTTTTTGGGTATTTTCAGGAACAAACATCTGAATAAAATTCTGGTTTATTACATCCTTATACTTTTTTCCGAAAAATTTTTCAGCCTCAGGATTGAACTCCAGTATTTTCAAATCAGTTGATAATTTACATATCAAATCTGAGCAAGAATTAAAGATTATACGATGCATCAGTTCTGTTTCGTGTAATTCCGCTTCCAACTGTTTAAGATCGGTGATGTTGAAAAAAGTGATAACCAGGCCGTCAATTCTGTCGTCGAAGGTGCGGTAGGGCATAATGCGGATGGAAAACCATCGTCCGTCTTTGGTAGGAATTTGTTTTTTAATGAATGTAAGAGTCTTTAATACTTCGTGGGCATCAGCGGACAAATCGGTGTATATCAAATCGGAAACCTGGTCGGTAAAAGGTCTGCCTATGTCGCTTTTAATTAGTTTGAAAATTTTGGTTGCCTGATTTGTATAGCGACGTATTTTCAGTTCTTTATCCAAAAACAACGTGGCAATATCCGTGCTGTTAAGCAGGTTTTTCATATCATTGTTCACCCTCAAGAAATCATCAACCTTCGTCTGTAATTCAGCGTTCACCGTTTGAAGTTCTTCATTCAGGCTTTGCATTTCTTCTTTAGAGCTTGTGAGTTCTTCATTAGTTGATTGAAGTTCTTCGTTGGTGGATTGCAACTCCTCGTTGGTAGATTTCAGTTCTTCCTGCGAGGTCTGCATTTCTTCGAATGTTTTTTGCATCTCTTCGCGTGTACGATTCAACTCTTCCTCCAAATCTGATTGTTGAAGGATGTTTAACGTCTTCTTCCCATTTTTTGTTTTCGGTTTGATGTCGGAAATATCCGGGATATCTATAAAAATGATCATAACCATGCCGTTTAAAGGGTCTGGCTTATCAATCCATTGAATATTAACATTTATGATTTGCGAACTACCGTTTGTACCTACCTTGATGTTTTGCAAAACCACAGCTTCTTTTGTACTAATAACTTTACGAAAGGCTGCAGGAAATTCCTTACGCAAACCTTCACGTAACATGGCAAAAATATTCAGGTTTGCCTTACCAACCGATGGCTCCAGATATTTTCCAGTACGTCCGCTTGTATAAATGATATCACCACTTTCGTTCACTAAAACACCGGGAGGTGAAAAATGTTGCAATAACAATTGATTAGCAAGCATTTCAATATTTTGAGATAAATCTACAGTTGTATGTAATTCAGTATCGATAGGGTTTGCCCGGGAAAAGGAGGATGGAAAATCTAATGAAACATTTCTTAAAGCAGTAGTAGTGCGCTTGTAAATTTTTAATTTAGTATCCTCAGATTCAAAATACTGGTTTTGTGTTCCAACTGTTTCAGAGCTACCAAGAATCATCGTGCCTTCAGGATTAACGCTATAGTAAAATAGACTGATTAATTTTTTTTGCAAAACAGAATCCATATAGATAAGCAAATTGCGGCAAGAAAGAATATCCAACTTGGTAAAGGGCGGATGCATGACAATGTTATGTTGTGCAAAAACAATCATTTCTCTAATTTCGGTATTTACGCGATAGCCTTCATCTGTTTTATTAAAAAAGCGCTTCAACCGATTTTGTGAAACATCGTTAATAATATTTTCCGGGTATGCACCTCTTCTGGCTATCTCAATCGCTTCATTGTCGAGATCGGTAGCAAAAATCTGTAATGAAATGCCTCCATGAGGATTGATTTTTTCAAGCGCTTCTTTAAATACAATGGCTAATGAATAAGCCTCTTCACCTGTTGAGCATCCGGGTATCCATGCCCGCAATATTGAACCAACCTCTTGTTTGGCTATAAGATTTGGAATAATATTTTCTTCCAATTTCTCCCATACAAAAGGATCGCGGAAAAAATTGGTCACGCCAATAAGCAATTCTTTAAATAGAATGGTTGTTTCCTTTGGATTGTCCTTTAAAAAGCTGACATAAGAGGCTATATTATCAATCTTATGAACAAGCATACGCCTTTCGATACGACGATAAACTGTATTTTTTTTATACAACGAAAAGTCGTTTCCGGTGTGGATTCGAAGTAAAATAATTATTTTTTCGAGAGCGCTCTTGTCTTGAATTTCTATATCAAAATCTGATTTGATAGTGGGAATTTGTTTAAAAAAATCATGAAGCCTTTCCGGCAACTCTTTGGCAGGTGCTACGATATCAACCAACACGGAATCAATGGCATTTCGTGGCATGCTATCGTATTTTGCTGAGGCGGGGTCTTGTACCATCACTATACCATTTCTTTCTTTTATGGCACGAATACCGGAGCTGCCATCGGAACCCATGCCCGAAAGAATTACTCCCACACTTCGTTCGTGTCTGTCTTCAGCAAGCGAGCGTAAGAAAAAATCAACCGGAAGTCGCAGCCCCCTTTCTTCTACTTGTTTACACAGGCGAAGTACGCCATTCAATATTGACATGTTTTTGTTTGGCGGAATGACGTATACGCAGTTTGGCATTACAATCATACGGTCTTTTACCTGGAAAACTTTCATTTTGGTAATTCGCTGAAGCAACTCCGGCAACATACCTTTTTGGTTAGGATCCAGATGCTGTATGATGACATACGCCATCCCACTGTTTTCGGGTACATTTCCTAAAAATTGCTCAAAAGCTTCCAGTCCACCAGCTGATGCACCGATGCCAACAATTGGAAACAGCCTTGTATTTAAATCAGAAGTTTTTTCTTCCGAAGATATTGTTGCTTTCGGTTTTGTGGAATTCATTCGTATCTATTTAAAATAATATACCGGATTTATAAAACATTAATGATCTGAATTTTTTATTGTCTGAAAATATCGGAATAAAATAATAACCAATTTAGTAATACAAATTTACTAAAAAAAATCATGTTCCCAAAAATTTTTGTATCTGCATTTGAAAATTATTTTAAATTCCGCAAAGGGGCTAAATGCCTTAGCGTTAGTATTAATTAGACACCAATAATGCATGTTTCCTTTGTTTTAACATTTTATATATTTCGAACCAAACGATTGTTGTTAATCCCGCTAAACTACAGATGACGATATTGATTAATGTAGGTTTGTGAAACTGAAATAAATCAAGAAAAAACGGGATATTTAAAATTAGTATCAAAAAGAAAATTGCCCCACCTACAACCCATAATGCAGCTTTATTGGGTGTGGCTATAATCTTAAATATATTGTCGGTCCATGAACGGTTTGTTAATATTACCGCGATGTTTGAAATAATTAGGGTGGTAAATGCCATTGCCCGTACTTCTTTAGCTTCATACCCGAAATGTAGACCTATGATGTAAACGGTAAGCGTTATTAAAAGGATGCTTACTCCCTGCAGACAACTGAATAGTATTTTATTAGCTCCAAAAAAAGGTTCATTTATTTTTTGGGGCGATCGATTCATTATATTAATCTCTTCTTTTTCGGCTTCAAATATGATAGAGCATGCAGGATCGATAATTAATTCGAGGAAAACAATATGCACAGGCCATAGAATTAGTGGAAAATTACCAAGTAAAATTGGAAATAATGATAATCCGGCAATAGGCACATGGATAGCGAATGTGTATCCAAAAGCCTTTTGGAGGTTATCAAATATTCGTCTTCCCATTTTTATGGCTCCAACAATAGATGAAAAATTATCATCCATGAGCACCAGCGAAGAAGCTTCTCTGGCAACATCGGTACCCTTTTCGCCCATGGCGATTCCAATATTGGCCGATTTCAGGGCGGGAGCGTCATTGACTCCATCGCCAGTCATGGCAACAATTTCTTTATTTTTCTTTAAAGCATTTACGATTTTAAGTTTTTGTTCCGGGACTACCCGGGCAAAAACATTGATTCCCTTTATCTTTTCGCATAAATCAGTTTCTGTTATTATCTGTAATTCTTCTCCGGTAATGCACACGTCAGGATTTTCAAGACCTATTTCCAGAGCAATGTGTTTGGCTGTTACCAGATAATCTCCCGTAATCATTATCACTCTGATACCGGCTTTATAGCATTCGTTTACAGCTTGTTTAACATTTTGGCGAATGGGATCGGACAACCCTATTAAACCAATAAAATCAAAAGTGAAATCATGCTGAATTTTAGGTAATCCTTTTGTATTAATTTTTGCTCTAGCTACACCTAACACTCTTAACCCACTTGCAGCCAACTCTTCAACAGCCGTTGACAGATTTGTTTTGATTTCTTTGTCTAAGTGGCAAAGGTCAAAGATGGATTCCGGCGCTCCTTTTGTTGCAATAATTTTTTCCTGTGTTCCTTCATGCGAAAAAACCCGCGACATAGCCAGTAATTCTTTTGAAAGAGGGTATTCTTTTATCATTTTCCAGTTTTTATGGATATGCTCGGTGCCTTTCAGGTATAAATCGCCGATGCTGGTTATTGCCTTCTCCATGGGATCAAAAGGATTGGTTTGACTGGAAAGAATGCCATATTCCACTATTTCATGAAAATCTGGGGTAAGTTCTTTTGATTTTTCGACAGTCAGAAAATCTTTTCCATTGTATAGTCTTGTAACTGTCATTTTATTCTGCGTAAGCGTACCTGTTTTATCAGTACATAGCACTGTTGCTGAGCCAAGGGTTTCTATTGCTGATGGGTTACGTGTTAAAACTTTCATTTTTGACATACGCCAAGCCCCAAGTGCCATAAACACGGTGAGAATTACCGGAAATTCTTCCGGTAACACAGCCATAGCCAATGTTATTCCTGCCAGAAGTCCATTAACCAGGCTTCCTCGGGTGAGTGTGTAGGTAATAATCACCAAAATACAGAGAATAGCGGCGATAATCGTAAGTTTTTTCACCAGTGATCCCATTTCCCGGTTTAGCCTGGTAGGTTCTTCTTTTACACCCTCCAGTGCCTTACCAATTTTTCCAATTTCGGTATTGATCCCAATGCTGGTTACCCTTGCGATGCCGTTGCCCTGAACAATCATAGATCCGGAATAAACAAAAGGCAAATCGTCGCCACCAGGTTGTATGTTTTTTTCAATCCCATCCCAATCGTTTTTTCTAACGGGAACCGGTTCTCCTGTAAGTAATGATTCATCAGCAAGTAAATTAACCGATTGTAAAACAATAGCATCTGCCGGAACCCTGTCGCCTTCCTGTAATACAATAATGTCGTCAGTTACGACTTCAAAACCAGCAATTCGTGTTTCCTCGCCATCCCTGATTACTAAAGCTCTGGGACTTGCCATATCTTTTAATGCATCGAGGGCTTTTTCAGTCTTCTTTTCCTGAAAAAATTCGATGCCCATGATTACAAAAACAAAACCAAGAAGCATTAATCCTTCACGCATATCACCCATCACCACATACAAAGTACCACAAGCAACCAAAAGTATAAACATGGGTTCTTTGACAACCCCCAGCGCAATGGATATAAGGTTCTTCGGTTTTGATGACGGAAGATTGTTATGACCTTCTGTCATCAGCTTTTCCTTTGCCTGACTATCGGTTAAACCTTTGTATTTTGGGGAAGCAATGTTCAAGCTAATTCTGTTTTTTTGTTGGTATAATGAAAAGCGGTATGGTAGTTTTATTTAAAACTTCTCCGGTAACACTTCCCATGACTATGTTTTCCAACCATTTCCGACTGTGAGAACCAATTACAATAATATCTGCATGCAAGTCTTTTGCTGTCTTTAATATTATATCGGCAAAATCGCCTTCTTTTACCAGGGTTTGAATGGTTTCATCTCCAAGATGTAGTTTTGATTTATCAAGAAAGCGTTGAGATGCATTTTTTAATCCGTCAACACTATCCAATTGTATCGGACCCAAATCCATGAAATCGGTAAACCCCATTATTGGAGAATATTCTGTAGAGGAATAATACACCGGATCTGTTATTACATGCAACAATACAACTTCAGCTCCCATTGTTTTGGCTAATGAAAATCCTGTTTCTGCTACTTTTTTTGAGGTTGGATCATAATCCAGTGCAATCAATACTTTCATTTTATTTGTTTTCATTTTCGTTGTATATTTTATCTAATGAATGAATATTCAATTATTTATTTTAAAGATTACGATAATCTGTTTTAAAGGTTTATTCAATGAATTTAAGAAAGTAAAATTAGGCACTTTTACCCGTAAAGTTTTACATAATTTCAGATAAATGTTACATAATTCACACATTTATCCTCAACTTTATAAAAAACACCTGAATACAGTATGGCAAAGCAAATCAGGTTTGTTGCAATATATTAAAAATCAACTATCTCACATGGAGATTTCCTGTGAAATCGGAAAATATAAGGTTTACAATTACTTTTGAAAAGTGTAAACTTTAAGGAGCAGTATAAATCCAGTCCTGTAAAATTTTGATGGGAAAAGAAACCCGAGATTTTATCCGAACCAATGGTAAAATTCCATATCCGTAACGAAAGTCCTATCTGCGGAGGTGAATGTTCATAAAGTGTAACAGGCAGGTTTACTTCAAAAAACATGGATTCATAACGGGGCGTAAGCGAAATCAGAGACAACCGTTCTACATATTGTTTACCAAAAGGAATACTCTTAAAAGTCGTAATATTAAAATATAATCCTTTATAAAAATGATAATCGAACTGAATGCTTACTGCCGAAGGTAATCCAATGGAAAAGTATTTTTTGCGGTCAGGTAACGGTTGGTGTTGGTAGAACCGTACCAAAAAAACCGAATCGATAGAATTAATGGAATGAAAATCGAAACTATTAACATCGTTCCATTGTGTACTTTTATCCTTGATTGACAACTCTCTTACTTTTTTTGTAAACTTAATCCTGCCAATATCCAGCAGGGAAACTCCAATAGAATACTTGTATTTAATACCTTTTTGCAGACAAGCTTTTTTATTGTATTGCTGAGAATAAGTATTTTCCTTTCTTTTATAAGTAAATCCAATGTCGGCGCTCCATCCATAACCTAAAATGTCAGGCGATACATTAACATCTTTATTATTGTAATCTAACGGGAGGGCATATCCGTATTTTGCCGTAAGATGATTTACCTGCAGGGAATCATCACTGATTACCTCATAATCTGAATAGGAATTGTTATAATAAAAGCCTGCATATCCAAATAACCGTTTTATACTTATCCCTGCTGAGAGGAAGTCATAGCGTTTGTCGCGGATAATATAGGAAGTTCCTAATCCAATTTCGTTCCAAGCCAGTCCGTCTAAACGGTAATTGCCAGAAATGTACCTTTTTTTTTGTTGTGGTTTATATGACCATCCATAATAGGCGAAATTAGCAATGTGATAAGGAACATTATTCATTGATGCCGAAAAACGGTTATTTGTTGTCAAATAAATAACAAATTTACCATCGGTATATAAAAAGGAAGGCAATGCAATATGAGTGTTTATATATGCATTTTTATTGTCTATATTATTTGTACTATATACTAAGTAAGATGAATCATGCCCATGTTTGGGAAATTGAGGATTTTTATCAAAGAAACGGGTAAATTTATATTCATCTTTGGAAATGTAAAAATAGTTATTTTGAAAATATACACCAGCATTGAAAAGCTGGAAATCCAGATAAACACCTGTTCCGGATACAGAAGCCGGATTCTTATATAATGCATCAAGTCCTGAAAATATTCCATTTCCTGTTCCGGCAGTTTCCTGAGCTTGCAGAAAATGAAACTGTAGAAGTAAAAAAAGAGTTAAAAATATTAATTTTAAATTCATCATTAGGAAAAATCCTAAATAATTCAGTTTCTTGCAAATGAATATAAAAACACCCCACTCTGTTTTGGGACGTGAGGTGTTTTTGTTTTATACCGTTTGTCATAAATATTACTAATAGTAAGATAACAAAAAATACTATTGATCCAATAGCTTATATAGCTCTTTTAAATCAGGAGATAAGATGACTTCTGTTCTACGGTTGTCGGCACGTCCTTCAACTGTTTCATTCGTTTTTACGGGGTGAAATTGGCCTCTGCCTGATGCCGTGATACGATTTGAATCAAAACCATCTTTTGTCAGAATACGTACAATGGATGTGGCTCTTGCCGTGCTGAGATCCCAATTATCCTGAAATAGTTTCGTTTTAATGGGAACATTATCGGTATGACCTTCAATCATCACGGTGATGTCTTTAGTACTGTTAAGTACTTTAGCAAGAGATTTTAATGCCTCTTTTCCTTTAGGATCAACTACGTCGCTTCCTGATTTGAACAGCAATTTTTCCTGTAATGAAACATATACGTTTCCGTCTTTGATGTAAACATACAACTCGTCAGTTTTATAATTCATAAGTGCTTCAGCTATTGAATTTTTAAGCTTAGTCATTACATCCTTTTGTGATTGAATCATTGATTGAAGGTTTTTTAACCGCTTAGCCTGATCGGCGATAGTCATTTTTGATTCGGTAGAAAGAGCCTTTAAATCATTTTGAACCACAGCATTTTCATTCTGCAATGCTGCTCTTTCTTTATTAAGATTGTTTACCTGTTCATAACAATCATTCAGTTGACCATGAGTACTGGCACTGTCTTTTTGAAGCTTATCAACTTTGGCATTAGAAACCATGAGTTTTTTACTTGGTCCGCATGATGTAAATAACAAGCTAAAAATCAATGACAAGAATACAAGGAAGTGAAATGTTTTTTTCATTTTGTTTATTTTTTAGGTTAATAATAATATTACAAAGTTAGTTACCCTAAAATAATAAATGTTACATAACTTTTTAATTATTTTACATGATTCACACATTTTTGAGTCGTGTCAGGAAGGATAGCAGAGGAGCTTGAGTTAAGTTTTTCTGCTATTTATAACGTTTTTCAATAACACCGATAATGAGGCTTTATTAAAAGGTTTTGAAATATAATCATTACATCCTGCATCTATTGCTTTTTCTCTATCTCCAGATAGGGCAAACGCTGTTTGTGCAATAATGACTACATCCTTGTTGAATTTACGGATTTGTCTGGTAGCTTCATATCCGTTCATTTCGGGCATTTTAACATCCATCAGCAACAAATCGATATCAGGGTTATTGCGGCAAATTTTAACGGCTTCAGCTCCTGTTCTTGTTGTTAAAATTTCTTTACCAAATATCTTAACAGCTGCTTTTATTAGCATTTCCGTTGTTTCATCGTCTTCAGCAATTAATATTTTCAGATTTTTAATGTTATTTTCTTCTCCGTCAGATAGAACAACATTTTTAATGTCGTTTTTTTTTTCTGGTTCGGTATTATAAGGGATGGTGAAATAAAACACTGAACCTTGTCCAGGCTCGCTTTCTACCCAAATTTTTCCACCTAACATTTCAACATAAGCTTTTGAAATGGATAATCCCAATCCGGCTCCTTCATAATTGCGTGAAAGCGATTCGCTGCCTTGCCTGAACCGTTCAAATATAATTTTCTTCTTTTCCTGACTAATGCCTATACCTGTATCCTTTACAAAAAATTCAAGGTATTTTCCTTTTTTTTCATATCCAAATTCAATAGAACCCGTCTGAGTGAATTTAATGGCATTTTTAACAAGGTTGGTAAGAATGGCATAGAGTTTCTCGCGGTCTGTTATGATGTTAGCTTCTTTAGCCTGCAATGAATTTTTAAATAAAATCTTCATCTTTTTCAGCTCAACCTCCGGCTTAAAAAAGATATAAATAAATTCGATTTGTTCGTTTACATTTGTCTCGGCAATAGTAGTTTCCATTTGTCCTGATTCTACTTTTGAGATACTAACGATGTCGTTGATGATATTGAGCATACGTGCTCCACTTTTCTCGATGATGCTGATATAATTTTTCTGTTCTTCACCTGTAAGTTCAGGTTCATTAAGCAGACCGGCAAAACCAAGAATACCATTCATAGGTGTTCTTATTTCATGGCTCATATTGGCAAGAAAAGCTGATTTTAAGCGGTCGCTTTCTTCGGCTTTTTCTTTGGCAATGATTAATTCTGCAGCATATTTTTCTTTTGCTTCATTTTGAATGAGAAGCTCTCTGTTAGCAATGATTAATTCTGCTGCTCGTTTTTCTTTTTCCTCATTTTGGAAAGCAAGTTCTTTATTTGCAATGAATAACTCATCTGCCCGCTTTTCTTTTTCCCTGTTTTGGAAGGCAAGTTCTCTGTTCGCAATGATCAACTCTTTTGCCAGCTTTTCTTTCTCCCCGTTTTGAAAAGCAAGTTCTTTATTTGCAACGATTAACTCATTAGCTCGTTTTTCTTTTTCCCTGTTTTGGAAGGCAAGTTCTTTGTTAGCAATAATTAACTCATCGGCCCGCCTTTCTTTTTCTCTGTTTTGAAAGGCAAGTTCTCTGTTCGCGATGATCAATTCTTTTGCCCGTTTTTCTTTCTCCCCGTTTTGAAAGGCAAGTTCTTTATTTGCAATGATTAACTCATCAGCCCGTTTTTCTTTTTCTCTGTTTTGGAAGGCAAGTTCTTTGTTCGCAATAATTAACTCATCAGCCCGCTTTTCTTTTTCCCTGTTTTGGAAGGCAAGTTCTTTGTTAGCGATGATCAACTCTTTTGCCCGTTTTTCTTTCTCCTCGTTTTGAAAAGCAAGCTTTTTGTTAGCGATGATTAATTCCGCTGCCCGTTTTTCTTTCTCCCCGTTTTGAAAGGCAAGTTCTTTGTTAGCAATGATTAACTCATCTGCCCGTTTTTCTTTTTCTCTGTTTTGAAGGACTAACTCTTTGTTTGCAACAATTAATTCTGCTGCCCGTTTTTCTTTTTCTTCGTTTTGAAAGGCAAGTTCTTTATCAGCAATGATTAGCTCATCAGCCCGCTTTTCTTTCTCCTCGTTTTGAAAGACGAGTTCTTTGTTTGCAACAATTAATTCTGCAGCCCGTTTTTCTTTTTCTTCGTTTTGAAAAGCAAGTTCTTTGTCAGCAATGATTAGCTCATCAGCCCGTTTTTCTTTCTCCTCGTTTTGAAAGACCAGTTCTTTGTTAGCAACGATTAACTCTGCTGCCCATTTTTCTTTTTCTTTGTTTTGAAAAGCAAGTTCTTTGTTAGCAATGATTAACTCATCCGATTTTTTCTTTTTACCCATATCCTTTGTTGATAGAATTGTTTGTGTTAATATTGAAATATCCCAAGTTAATATGTGAATCTGGCTATACCTTCTTATATTCGTATTCCAATTTATTTGTCAATTTAAATATCTAAAATGAAGATCATAAGCTGATTATTCAAGCAGCCTTTACTAAAGCTGGGTTCATTTGAATATTAAATTTGGAAAACGAAAATACTGCCATTTATCCCGAGAACCATTATATAATTTTGAAAATAAATTACATAATTCACACATTCTATATGGCAATGAATGCTATGGCCTTTATAATATGGAATCATCTCGAATCTCATCAAAAAAAGGTGTTCTTTTTTCTTCAACACATTTTACGGCATACAGGTAAAGCGCAGCGCTCCAGGTTTGCCAGTCCTGTCCCATGGGCTTTCCGTCCTGAGCTTTTATCCATTCGTTAAAACCAAAATCAACACTCCCGGCATGGGAAATTTTAATAATTTGGGTAAGTGCCACGAGCTTTTCTCTGGCGAGCATGTACCTTTTGGCAGCAACTAAGGCCGCCACATAAAAGCCGCATATAAAAGGCCATATACCTCCATTATGGTATTCCCCGGGTTTATTAAATATTTCATATCGTGGTAGCCAGTCGGGATCTTCAGGTTTAATATAGGGAAAAAAATTAGGCGGAAGATCAACTGCCAATTCTCCTCTTTTTTTCATGTCTGCACACTCCTCTTCGATCCATGAAATCATTTCGTCAGCCCGCGATGGAGATGCTATTCCTGAGAGAATGGCAAGACTGTTACCAAGCAGGTCGAAGCGTTCGCTGCTATGAATTTTATAGGACCAGAAAGCATAGTAAGGTTTATGTTTAACCACAAGTCCTTCGTGGACATGATGGTGTATCGTTCCACCGGTAATGGTAAAACGGTCCATCTCACGGTGTATTCTACCTGCTCTTTCATATTGTCCCAGAAGCCTGAGACAGCTATATACCAATGTGTTCACAAATAAGCCATATCCTGTTACCCATTGTTCGTCGCGCCAATCACTTGTCGGTTGCTGGGCAACCAGGTATCGGTCCGAAGGACTTTGATATTCCATCCAGATCAGCGATTTTTCAACGGCTTCATTAAGAAAGTCCGGTTCACCTGATACTTTTCTGAAAATACCTACACCTAACAGGAACAAAGGAGTTGTATCGCTTGATCCTCGGTCCTCTTTGTCGTGTACCAGCGAAGGAATATGACCATGTTCTGTCTGGTTTTTTGCCAGTGTTTCCAAAACTTTCCGAATGCTGTCCAGTAGCTTTTGATTTTCGGAAACAGCAATTCCCAGAATAGAAAACATCAAATCTCTTGTATATGGCTCCGGATATCCCCAGCCAGCAGTCCGTGGAAGCCCATGAAATGGTCCGTGGGCATTATGAAGCAGCACTTCAATGGCAGCTTTCTTTGCTTCCTCTATCTCTTGCCAGTTTTCAGATTGCATTTATTTAAATTTAAAGATGTATTGATTTGAAAATTAAGGAAAATGATTTGAATGGATGAAAATTAGGAGATTTGAGAATGAAAGAAAAGAGTTGAAGATAAATTGATTTTTAAATTATTGTATTCCCAATTTATCATTTATTATTTGTACAAACCGTTTTGCGACGATTCGATAGTCAAAATTTTTCACTACATGTTCTCTGGCGGCTTTGCCCATTTTTTTCCGCAATGCTGCATCTGTCATAAGAATCATCAAATACTTGGCAATGTCATGAACATTTGCACGATAATCTACCGTCCGAGGTTCTTTAAATATCACTCTGTGTTTATCTTCAAAACCTGATTCATCGCCAAGCATTACCTGGTTAACAACAATTTTCTGAGCTACATTTGCCAGAAATGCTGTTTCGCCATCTATAAGTGTATCAAGCATTCCCATAGCTTTAATGCCGATAACCGGTTTTTCGCATGCTCCTGCTTCCACCTGTGGCATTCCAAAGCCTTCAAGCCGGGAAGGAGCTGCATATATATCACATGCTCCAACCAGATAAGGCATGAAATTTCGTGAAATGGTGTTGGTTTCATAGGTGACATTTTTTTCAATGCCCAAATGTACAGCCATTTCCAGATCGGCTAGGTTTTGAAGCTTGGTTCGCGGCTGGGGCCATACTTTGCAGACATATTTCCAGTCAGGAGCTTTAGTATCAATGATAGCAAGCGCCTGCATTACTTCTTGTGCGCCTTTTGATGCAGCGTCGCCGCCAACAGTGAGAATCATTATCTGATCTGGAGAAATCCCCAACGATTCACGTACGGCCAAAATTTTCGGGTTGTCCTTACGATAAGGGATAAAAGCATCCGTATCGCATCCCACAGGTAGTATTTCTATTTTATCGCCATTGATTCCGTCGCGGACGTACATCTCCTTTACCCAATTCGATGTTACCAGAATAAGTGGAAGCGCATTCAATACCTCCTGATAGTTTGCAATATACCCGTCGGCAACCAACCATGGTACCGGCTGTACGCCATATCTTTGCGGGTGAAGCACCAATTGCGGCGTATGTCCCCAATAGCCCACACCAACCACAATGTCTGGTTCAAACCAGCGGTAATACCATTCTTTCTCCTGTGCTGACTCAAAATGAACGGCATGGGCATCAATACCCATTTCAAGAAGTCCCTTGTATAAAAGATCACCCTGGGTTGCAAGTCCTCCGGGTGAAGGAGGGTAATCGTATAACACTAGTACTTTCATAAAAAAATAATTTGAAAATGTGTTGATTTAAAGATTTAAAAATGAATAAAATGGGTGATTACGGAATTGATTTTTAAATTCTTTCATCTTTAAATTCTTTCATCTTTTTTTAGCATCCCCCGGATATATAAATTGCCAGAATGCTTCTGCCCTCGGTGTTGTTTTTGCTTCCCAACTGTTTTTTTCAAATCCATATGTTTCTGTAATGATACTATATTTTTTCTGCCAGATTTGCCTGGGAAGTGTTTCGAAAATAGTAGCGTTTTCGACGGCTTTGGGATAATATTTTTTATTTCCGTCCTCGTAAGCAAATGTCCAAAGTTCATTAGCTGATATTTTGCCGGCATGCCAGAGATTAATCACGGCTTTATTTACTTCCTCATGTCTGACGTGCCTTGTGTATTCTCCGGTTGAATTATGTGTGATTATCAAGTCAAAATGAGTTGATGGAATCAACTGCATGATAGCGGTTTCGAGATCATTTTCATCCAACGGTTTTTGTTCAGGTCCGTCGTCAAGATCGCCCATAATTGCTTCCGAATTAAGAACTTTTAATGCATCATTAAATCTGGAAGCGCGTTCCTTATCACTTCTCCTGCAAAGACAAACAATAAACCACTTCCATAAGGGATTGCTCAGTATTGTTCCACCGGCCCATAAAGTTTCATCATCTGGGTGAGCTACGATTACAACTACCGACTTTGGAATTTTACTATTCATTATTATACTTTTCCAAGGTTAATCGCGCCATCAGGTAACTTACCGTTGACTCTGCTCCCTGGTTGAGATTTACATGCGTTTCCTCCAGCCCGTCGTAACAACCGCCGGTACAGGGGTTATATACAATTTGGTGCAACCGGTTTTTCCCTAAAAACCAGTTGAATGCAGTTACCATTTTCAGATGGTAGTCTTCGTCCATAAATTCATCGTAAAATTTACTTAATGTCATTATGGTATAGGCAACATCAATGGGTTGTTCACCAAAATGCCCGGGTTTTTCTCCCTTTTGCAGCCAGTGTTTGTTGGAAATTACTTCTATCCCGTTTTCATTAAATGTTTGTGACAAAAGAAAATCGAACGACGATATGGCGATGTCTTTATAAATTGGTTCTCCGGTCAACAACCAAGCATATAACATAGCCTCAGGCAATATGCTGTTGGCATACGTAAGATAACCCTCAAACCATTCCCATTTTTCGTTCGATTCATGCTTGTACATCTGAACCAAACGATTGGCTAATGTGTTTAAAAGCGCAATATCTTTGGGCGATTTTGTGGCTAAATGGTGATAATATAATCCTTTTATAGCAAAAGCCATAGCCCGTGTGGAATGTACCGTACTAAAGCGAAGCAGAGGCTTTTCAATGATTGTTTCAGCTTTTGCTGTGATTTTTTCGGGCAATAATCCTTTTAATGATATTACATAACCTAACGCCCAAACGGCTCTTCCATTGGCATCATCTAAATTCGTAGTTTCATTTTGATCGGTAAATTTCAGATCCTTATCTACATAATTTAAAAAATCGCCGGCAGGTTGCAAACAACGTTCTATAAAACTAAGATATTTCCGTATACCAGTTATAATTTCTTTATCGCCAGTTAATTTAAAATACATACACATGGCTACAAGTGCTCTGGCATTATCATCCAGGGTATAACCTGTCTTTAAATCGGGTTGATTAACTTTTGAAAACTGAATAATTCCGACATCGGTTGTCATTTGTTTCAGGTGGTTCAGGTTGATAACCGGTAGATTATACCGTAATATAATTTTTTTACCGGCAATTTCATTGAACAACATGGCATGTGCAACGGCAGAATTTTCCCAGACAGTGGAAACTATCTTCTGTAAGGTATTTGAACTAATGCTTCTTCGTAATGGTTTATCATTAAGTAACCTGATAACGCCATCGGCTAATTGTTGTGAGTTACGAAAATCAAAAATAATTCCCGTATCCTTAGTCAATACTTCCTTTGCATGAGGAATAGGTGTAGAAATGATGGGGCAGGCGCAACTCATAGCATAAACGAAAGTGCCGCTTACGGCCTGATTAGGATCGTTAGTGGTAAAAAGATAGATATCGGTAAGCTGCAAATATTCGAGCAAATCGGGCAGCGACAAATAATTATTAATAAATCTCACATTATTTTGGAGATTAAGTAGCTCTACCTTTTGCTGAAGCATTTCCCGATATTTTTCTCCTTCCGATTTAACAACTTCGGGATGTGTTTTTCCAATTATCAGGAATATTATATCAGGGCTGTTTTTTACAATGGCTGGCAATGCTTCTAATGTCGTTTCAATACTCTTCCCCGAACTTAACAGACCAAAAGTCGTAAGGACTTTCCTGTCTGATAATCCGTATTTATTTTTCAAAAATCTTTTACCTAAATGAGGAACTAAATGGGTACCGTGAGCTATGATTGATATTTTTTGGCGTGGGATCCCATAATCATTAACTAAAATTTCAGATGAAGTGTAAGTCATTACAATAATTGCTTCGCAGGCAGTCGCAATATTTTTAATTTTTAATTTTAACTTTTCATTAGGATGAGGTAGTACCGTATGAAAAACAATAACAATTGGTTTCGTAAGTTCATATAGAAATTCGAGAAAGGCCTGTTCCTGCTTTTTGAAAAAGCCAAACTCATGCTGGATCAGGACAATTCTAATGCTGTTTTCTTTATTAATCTTAAAAGCCAGTTTTTTATATTCGGTAGCCAATGATGTTTTAAGAACATATTTTACTTCAGGTGGGTAGGGATAATTTATCCCGTTTGACTCCATCGCACAGACCTTTATAGATAATGAATTGCTGAATTTGTTATTCAGCGCCCTTATCAAATCCTGAGAATAAGTTGCGATACCACATTCCCTTGGGGGATAGGAGGTAATAAACAATATCTCCGCCAAATCCTTCGGGTTATCTGGTTCTGGGTTTTGGTTGTTATTTTTTGGAGTAATCATTGCTTGAACGGTTTTTTCTAATTCGGTTAATTCTTGTTGACAAATAATGTCATCATAAAATCCATTGAGAACTATATTATTTTTCATTTTTCGGAATGTAAGTTAACAGTTCTGCCAATAATGCAGATAAACTCAAAGAAGCGACAGCAATATCTGAATCTGCCGCTCCATAATAAATAAATAAGGTGTCGCCAAACAAAGCGGTACCTGTTGGGAAAACCACATTATTTACCTCTCCTTTTAATTCCCATTTATATTCGGGTTTGAATAAAACATAAGGCAACCGGGCTATTTCTCTTCGGGGATCATCTAAATCCAGTAATGCCGCTGCACATGCTGAATAAACAGGCCCTTTATCAGAATCTCGCACTCCGTGGTAAATCAATAGCCAACCGTGTTCCGTTTCAATTGGAGGGCACCCACTGCCAATGTAGCTTAACTCGTGTTCAAAAACCGGATCCATGACAATATGATCCTGTAGGTTTTGGAAATAATCTTCCCAAAATTCTTTGGTAAGTTCCTTTAAACTATTTACAGAAGCTAGTTGAATGCCAGGCCTAACCCTGTGGAGAAACACCAGTTTGCCCCTTATTTTTCGGGGAAAGAAAATAACATTTTTGTCCCATAATATCATTTTTTGTTCGGGATCTGACCCCATATAGTAAAAATTACGATTTGTATAGTAATTTTCGTTTACTTTACCCGCTTTTTCTACAAGTGCGACAAATTGCGCATAAGTCATGGAAGTAACAATAATTCCTTGCTTTTCAAAATGCATTAAATCTTTTGATGTAGCTAAAGCCCCTCGAGCATTTGTTCCATCATAAGCCGTATAGGTCATATAATACAGGTCGTCAATCTTTACAATTCGTGGGTCTTCAATACCTTGCGATTCATAATCAAATTCAGGAACCATGAAAGGCTTATCCCATCGTTCGGCAATTGTCAACGGTCCATCAAGTCGGCAATAGCCAATAGTCGAATGGTTTCCTTTTTGTACTGCCCGGTAAAAAAGATGAATGTTGTCGCCTTCGCGTATTACTGCGGGGTTTAAAACACCTTCATTTTCAAACTCCAAATTGGTTCTCGTTAATAATATACCTTCTTTTTTAACTTCTATCATTTAGATTTTTTTATTAATTTTTTTAAGATTGGATTTATTTTTAATAATGGGGGCATGGTGTCGCCCAATAAAAATCCCCAGGGTTTTAAAGGTTCAATATGGTCGAAAATGAGTTTTACGATGGCAAGGAGCGGTATAGAAAGAAACATCCCAGGTATGCCCCATAAAGCATTCCCTACAAATACCACAATTATAGCGAAAAGCGCATTGATTTTAACTTTTGAAGAAACAATTATGGGGACAATATAGTTATTGTCTATCAGTTGGATGACGTAATAGGCTATCAGAACGTAAACGGCATACCAGGCTGTTGATTTAGTGGCCAAAGCAATCATCATTGGCAATGCTACTGCCACGATTCCACCGATGTATGGAATTACATTGAGCAATGCACCAATAATACCGAGCAGAATAGCATAATCAATTCCAAGTATCAAAAGAGCAGTGGCATCTAACGTTGCTACCATCACAGCTTCGATAACCAGTCCTACAAGATAGCGTTGAATAACGGTTTTAGTCTGGGTAATTATTTCGTTTACCTGGCTTTGGTCGCTTTTGCCAAAAACCCTGTGGATAAACTCAATCAGGAGCCTGTGGTAATATAATATTATAAAAACGTATACAGGAATTAAAAATAATATCATTACTCCGGTGCCGACAGTAACAAGCGTTTGCCCAATTGTATCGTTACTGATATTTAATAGTTCGTCTTTGGTTTTTGTAATCCATTCATGGATTATTGTTGGGTTTATATTGAGATAGCCGGAAGTCCAGGTGATGGATTGGTTGAGTACTTCCGTAAATTTATTAACCAGTATTGGCCATGATTCGCTAAACCGAATTGCTTGCGAATATAAAAGAGCAATAAATGCGGCAATAATTATGAAGGTAAGGAATATAGTAATTACAATAGCTACGACCCTGTTTATTTTTCTTCGTACAAAAAAATTTACAACCGGGTGTAGCACGATGGCAATAATGACAGCGAAAACCACGGGGACAATAATGCCCTGAGCTATATTTAGAATGCTGACAAAAACATACAATCCGATTATTAGGAGCGATGCCTTAGCGTAAAAAGGGAATTTCAATACTTTATCTATACTCTCAGACATAATTTATTTTTTGAAACTCATATTTTTTTAAAAGGTGCTTAATAGATCGCTGCGTTTAGTTTAAAGGAGTTTGTTAAGGCATAAGTTCACGACCTTTTAGAATTCATTTATTCACTCCGCTCATGAAGATATACGTTTTTTTTTGTGGAAAATATGTTGAAAGATAAACTGACCAAATGATTTTATAGAGCCATGGTGTTGAACTACAGCGTTTGTAACTCCTAACTGTAAAATTGACCCGAAAAGTTTTCTAAATATTTTACCTGATGTTCCTACAACTATTTTTTTTGAGAGATAACCGGTAGCCAAACCAATGGCAGCACCCAAAATGTTATCGATCAAGTATGGTGATGAAACTACATTATTCAAAGTACTTTTAAGTAGGTTAAAGGGCTTTAAACCCTCGCAGGTAAGGTGGAATTGTTCTTTCAATAGCTGTCCTTTAAAAACTTGCTCAGCTTCTAATAATTGAATAGCATTTTTAAGCCCTGCAGTTGAGGTTATGTTTTCCATGTGATTTTATTTAAACAACTGTTTAATGATATAATTGCAGATAAGCTTCTTAATCCATTTACTCATGAAGAAGTATACGACAATCGCTATTAAACCATAAAAAGCAGCTACCAAAAAGAACCCGAAAAAGGTTTTGCCAAGAATTTCGCCGAGCCATAAAGCTAATCCCAAATTTAAAAAAAGCAATACTGACCCTATTAAGACAAAAACAACAAAATGAGGCATAAATGAGGAAACCACATTCGATGTTTTGTCCAGGGTTTTAAATTTTGCTAGTTCGTAACTTGTTTTGCCGTATTCAACAGCTCTTTCCAATAGTAATTCAATTGACTTCACATTGTCTTCCATAGCTTCGATTATGATAACATTTCATTAAGTTTTTCCGTAAAGTTTAAATTACCTTAAAAACAATTCAACCATTGATGGTTAAAACTCTTTTTCAGCTTCTTCTATTTTGTCTTTTATTTTGGACTTTTTTTGTTCGGCAAAGTCGGACACTTCTTCCTTTACCTTTTCAAATTTGTCGGAGATACTGTCAAGAAATTCATTGAATTTTTCCTTTAATGCATCTGCATAGTCTTCGCCCTTTTTAGATATTTTTTTTCGTGTATCCGAACCTTTATCGGGGGCAAATAGCACCCCTAAAAATGCACCGGCAGCGACGCCGGCCAATACGCCTAATAATACTTTTCCTGAGTTCATAAATTTATTTTTAAATGATTGTTATTGATGTGATGTTTTAAAAGACTTTTCTTCCTTGTATAATCCTAAGTATTACTGCAATAATTGCTATAATAAGAAGAATGTGAATGATGCCTCCGGCACTGTAGGCAAAAAAACCGACTGCCCATGCAATAACCAAGATTATTGCTATGAAATAGAGTAGATTTCCCATGACTTTAATTTTTAAAATTTACATTATTATGTTTGAAATATCATTTTTTGAATTAATCCTTTTTAATAAGAAAAAGAAGCCAAGCCCTTAGACCAGGCTGTTGCTTTACTTATTTTTAACAGTAAACCCTTTCAAAGCTTTTCCGAGTTCGTCCATATCATGGTTGAATTTGAGCCTGAAGGAGTACCAGTTTTCTCGTCCATCTTCTTTAAATTCCTGAAGATCCTTTTTCATATCGCTGTTTTTTTGTTCTAACTCGGCCAATCTCTTTTCGTATTTGGCTTTGTTTTCCCTTTTCTCTTTTGCTATTCTTACTTTAAATTCAGCAATGTTTTTTTCATTAGCGCTGATTTTTTCTTCCGATTCTTTTCTGAATTGTTGAATAGAGTCTTTTAACGCCTGGTTTAGTTCCTGTTTGGCCTCTACCACATTATCCTTAGCGTCCTGCACATTTTCTTTTGCATCCTGCACATTATCCTTTGCGTTTTCTACTTTTTTAGACGGCGAATTGCAGCTGGTTAACATTGTTCCTGCTATAAGCGCTGATGCAGCGAGGATAAAAATTGATTTTTTCATTTTGTTTTGTTTTAATTGCTTTTAAAATAGTATTGAGTGATTTTTACAAAAAGAAGATGATCAAAGCGATGAGATAATCTTGTGCAATTCTTCTTTTGTTTTGCCAAGTTTGATTTGAAGTTTTCCATACATCTCATCTTTCTTGCCTTCTTCAAACATCAGGTCATTATCCGTTAAGATTGCAAATTTCTGTTTGAGCTTGCCTTTCTGCTCATTCCAGTTTCCTTTTACTTCTGTAGTGTTCATTTTTTTGAATTTTAAATTGTTAATAAATTTTATAGAACAAAGGTAAATCCTTTAATTCCCAGAAGCATTACACAATTAAAGGAAAGAGTTACATGATTCACACATTGAGTAAAAAACAAAAGCTCTCATCCTGATAAATATCGGATGAGAGCTTTTCCAATTAGGAGACTTATTGTTGTGAAACCAGCTTGCCTGATTGTATTAATTTATTTTTACCGATTATTCTGTAAAAATAAATTCCTGCAGGAAGGTAACTTACTTCAAGATTGGTTAGTTCTTTGGTTAGATTTGTATTCCTTACCTCTTTTCCCATAACATTGTATATTCTCAATTCGCAGTTGCTAATTAGCGATACATCATTTATTGTAATGATTATCGAAGTTGTAAATGGGTTAGGATAAACAGTAACTGCTTTATTTGTTACTTCAAAAGACGGAATGCCTCCTAAGTCGCATACCGAAAGCGATGCCTCGAAAGATGTGCTTATTGGCGTACATGCTCCTGTAATAACAACATTATAGTTTGATGCAGAATCAGAGACTTTTACGGGATAAAATGTTAACGTAGCAGTAGTTGCTCCATAAATATTTTCTCCGTTGACTAAAATTTCCTCTCCTTTTCGCCATTGATAGGTAAGAACGGTTCCTGTTGCAGCCACCGAAAAACTTACTGAACTTCCTTCGCATGTTATTTGATTGGTAGGTTCTGTAGTAATGTCTATGGCAGAATTAACGATTAGTGAAACATTATTAGAAGTTGCATCCGGAGAACATGTCCCGGTGATAACAACATTATAATCCGATGCAGCATCGGTGATAAAAACAGGATCAAATGTTAGCATAGCCGTATTTGCTCCTGAAATATTTGCTCCATTAATTAAAACAACATTTCCCTTTCTCCATTGATAGGTAAGGTTATTCCCTGTTGCATTCACTGAAAAACTTACTGAACCTCCAGCACATAATGTTTGATTTTCAGATTGTGAGGTAATATTCGGGGCAGTGTCAACAATTAGAGAAACATTATTTGAAATTAGTACTTCTAAAGAACATGTCCCTGTGATCACAACATTATAGTCTGTTGCAGCATCGGAGATATTCACAGGATCAATAGTAAGCATAGCCGTAGTGGCACCAGAAATATTGCCTCCGTTGACTAAGTTCGTGGTTCCTTTTCTCCACTGATAACTAATTCCGGAACCTGTTGCGGAAACAGAAAAATTAACCGGACTTCCGACACATGCCGTTTGATTAGCAGGTTGTGAGATGATTTCCGGAGCGGTATTGACATTCAAGGAAGCATTTTCAGAAATAACATTAGGAGAACAAATTCCGGTGATAACAACATTATAGTCTGTTGCAGCATCGGAGATGTTCACAGGATCAATGGTAAGCATAGCCGTGGTGGCACCAGAAATATTACCTCCGTTGACTAAAATTACCTCTCCTTTTCTCCATTGATAACTAATTCCGGAACCTGTTGCGGAAACAGAGAAATTAGCCGGACTTCCGACACATGCCGTTTGATTAGCAGGTTGTGAGATGATTTCCGGAGCGGTATTGACGTTCAAAGAAGCATTATCTGAGATAACATTGGGAGAACAAATTCCGGTGATCACAACATTATAATCTGTTGCAGCATCGGAGATATTCACAGGATCAATGGTAAGCATAGCCGTGGTGGCACCAGAAATATTACCTCCGTTGACTAAAATTACCTCTCCTTTTCTCCATTGATAACTAGTTCCTGAACCTGTTGCGGAAACAGAGAAATTAGCCGGACTTCCGACACATGCCGTTTGACTGGCAGGTTGTGAGATGATTTCCGGAGCGGTATTGACGTTCAAAGAAGCATTATCTGAGATAACATTGGGAGAACAAATTCCGGTGATAACAACATTATAGTCATTAGCAGCATCAGAGATGTTTACAGGATCAATGGTAAGCATAGCCGTAGTGGCACCTGAAATATTGCCTCCGTTGACTAACATTACATTTCCTTTTCTCCACTGATAACTAATTCCTGAACCTGTTGCGGAAACAGAAAAATTAACCGGACTTCCGACACATGCCGTTTGATTGGCAGGTTGTGAGGTAATAATTACAGTAGAGTCAACTTCTAATGAGGCATTATCTGAAATCACATCTTGAGAACATGTGCCAGAGATAACAACATTATAGTCCGATGCGGTATTGAAGACATAGACAGGATCAATCGTAAGCAAAGCAGATGTTACACCTGAAATATTACCTCCGTCAATTAAATCTATTGTCCCCTTTCTCCATTGATAGGTAAGCCCCGTCCCTGTTGTGGCTACCGAAAAATTTACTATACTTCCGGCGCATACGATTTGGCTCATGGGCTGCGTGGTAATGATTACTGCAGAGTCAACCGCTAAAGAAACATCTATTGAAGTGGCATTTGGAAGACATGTTCCGGTAATAACCACGTGATAGTCCGTTGCTGTATCGGCGAAAATGACGGGATCAATTGAAAGTGTAGCTGAAGTTGCCCCAAAAATACGTCCTCCGTTGGTTAAAATCAAATCTCCTTTTTTCCATTGATAGGTAAGACCTGTACCGGTTGCTGTTACTGAAAAACTTACAGAATCTCCTGCACAAGCCGTTTTATTGTTTGGTTCTGTAATAATGTTTGGGTTATCAATTTCTAAAGAAACATTTATTGAAGAATCATTGGGCAGACACGTTCCGGCAATAACCACATGATAGTTTGATGCGGTATCGGCGAAAGTTACGGGATCAATTGAAAGCGTAGCTGAAGTTGCTCCAAAAATATTTGGTCCATCAACTAAAATTAAGTTTCCTTTTTTCCATTGATAAACAAGGCCTGTACCTGTTGAAGTTACCGAAAAACTGATTGAATCTCCAGCACAAGCTGTTTTATCAATAGGTTCCGTAATAATATTTGGGTTGTCAATTATTAATGAAACATTTAGTGAACTATCCTTTGGCGGACATTGTCCGGTAATAACCACATGATAATTGGATGCAGTATCGGCGAAAGTTACGGGATCAATTGAAAGTGTAGCTGAAGTTGCTCCAAAAATATTTGCTCCATCGATTAAAATCAAATCTCCTTTTTTCCATTGATAAACAAGGCCTGTACCTGTTGAAGTAACCGAAAAACTGATTGAATCACCAGCACAAGCTGTTTTATTGGCAGGTTCTGTAATAATGTTTGGACTGTCAATTACTAAGGAAACATCTATTGAATTAATAACAGACGGTGGGCTTCCTCCGGTGATAACAACATTATAGTTGGATGCAGTATCGGCGAAAGAAACAGGATTAATTGTAAGCATATCAGTAGTTGCTCCTGAAATATTTCCTCCGTCGATTAAATCTATTGTTCCTTTTCTCCATTGATAAGCAAGACTTGTACCGGTGGCTGTTACCGAAAAACTTACTGAATCGCCAACACATGCCGTTTGATTGGTAGGCTCTGAAGTAATAAGGAAAGGAATGGTGGGAGGAATGGTGGCATTAATTCCACTCGTTGTTATCGCACCATTGGTTGAAAATGCTCTGCCATTAAGTCTGGTTCCTGGGAGTATCTCAATCGCGTCGTGAGCAATAATTGCTCCGATAAATTCCGAATTGGGAGTTACGCTCACTGCCGCAGTGCAAAACCAAAATACATTTTTTGCCTGTGTTCCGTTAATCAATAAAACTTTTGAATTAGGCAATGTGTTAAAAGCGCCATACATCTTGATAATAAATACGGCATCCGCATTGCCCAGTGCATCGAGGTAAAGAGTATCAGTCAATGTTGTTGCGGCATTTAACATGTAAGTATGAGGGGTAAGAACCAGGTTGTGTCCAAACTCTGAAGGATCCATCAACTCAATATCGTAAGGGAGGGCGAGAAGAGAATTATAGTTAAGAAGCAAATCGGCTGCGGCCGCAATTGTAGAAGGATCATTAAAGTGAATGGTTCCTGTAATAGAATCGGGATTGAAACCTGTAGGAGCAACGGTATTTCCTCCAACATCACCCGTAATATGCGATGTGCCGTCATCACTAACAGCCCCGGTAGTAGCAAATATTGCATAACTGTCTAAACCAACAAATACAAGAGCTGCTGGTCCATTAAGAACAGGGCTTCCACAACCGATAGGGGTATACGCCAAAAAGCCTAAAGCCCCGTTGGAAACGGTGATCGCCCCGTTAACGGTAAGCGCTCTTCCTTCAAGCGTGTCCTGAGCGCCCATAGAAATGGCACCACCGGAAAGAATACTTCCCCTCATGGTAACTCCAGCTTCCATATTCACAGCCCCGCTAACCTGCCAAAACACATTGCATGCCTTTGCCCCATTAATCAAATGGATTTTTGAATTGGGGTTTGCGGTAAATGCATATGCTACTGCTGTTGGCGTCTTAAAAATAAAAACAGCATCCGGATTTCCTTCCGCATTCAAAGTAAGACCTAAGTTCAGTGATGCATCGCCTGGTATAAAATATATACCTGCGTTAAGGGTGGTATCGTTTCCAATCACAGGATTTAAAAGAGTGTCAGTCGGTATTGCGGCACTCAGTGAATTATACGCACTCAGCAAATCAATTGCACATTGCCCGCTTGCCCCATCACCATCGTGCATAACACCGTTTACGTTTCCGAAATTGGTACTTGAGCCGCTGTTTGTGCCCACATTGCCGGTAAGATGCGTAAGATACTTATATGTACCCACGTTTGTTACTGCCCCAACAGAAGAGAAGAGAACGAAATCGGCTGCGGTTCCCAAAGGAGGAGCTTGCGCAAAATTTAAAGTTGGTATTAAGAGCAGAATAACTGCCGTTAATACACTAAGTAGTTTTGTTTTCATTTTTTTGTTTTTTATAGTGAATAAATTTTCACAGAACAAAGGTATGTCCGTTGAATCCGGAAAACGTTACATAATTTCTGAAAAGAGTTACATCATTCACACATTATTTTTAAAAGGATTACCGTAACAAAAAGCCCACTCTGATAGTGCGGTGGGCTTTTGTTTTTTGAATTAATTACTATTGAGAAATCAGTTTGCCTGAACGAATGATTCTGTCATTACTAATCATTTTGTAGAAATATATTCCAGAAGGAAGATTGATTGTTTTAAGAGTGGTTGTTTTTTTTGTGATGGTTGTATTTATCACCACTTTTCCCAAGATATTGTATATTCTCAGTTCCGTTTTGTTAATTTGCGATGCATCATTTATCGTGATGGTTGTGTATGTACTGAAAGGATTCGGATAAAATATAACCGCTTCATTCGGTTTAACTACATTATTAGATGGAATGCCTACCATTCCACAATCGGAAGGTATTGTTGGAGCAACAGCATCAATTGCATTGGTTGTTAAAGCGCCCGTAGTTGTTAACGCTCTGCCATCAAGTATAGCTCCAGTACTTAAGTTGATCTCGCCATTATTGCAAACAATAGTTCCTTTGAATTCCGAATAGTCATTGATGTTCACTGCGCCATCAACCTTCCAATATACATTTTTTGCCTGTGCTTCGTTAATCAAAAGTACTTTTGAATACGTGCTTGTCGAAAGAGCGCCATATATCTGGATGACAAATACTGCATCGGCATTGCCTTGTGCATTCAGATAAACGGTATCCGTAAATGTTGTAGCAGCGTTCATAAAGTACGTATGCGGCGTAAGAACTAAGTTGTTTCCAAATTGGGCGGGATACAGCAACTCAATATCATAAGGTAAGGTGTTGAGGTAGGTATAAACATTAAGCAAATCGGCAGCGCATTGTGCCGTATAAATATCGGGAATGGGATGAATAGTACCTGTAACAAACAGCGGATCGAAACCGGTTGTTAAACCGACATTTGTTCCGACATCACCTGTTACATACGTTATGCCAGCGTTTGTAACAGGTCCGTCGGAAGAAAATAATGCATAGCATTCTGTGGAAGCAAGCTCAGGAGCCGCAGGTCCGGTAAGGATAGGACTTCCGCAACCGCTGGGTGTATATGCAAGCACTCCGTCAACAGTAATAGCCCCGTTGGTAGAAAGTGCTCTTCCTTCAAGCGTGTCGCCAGTGTTCATGTTAATTGCTGAGTTATTTGCAATGATCGTTCCCCTCATGGTTGTTCCTAAAGCCATGTTTACCAATCCTTCCACTTTCCAGAACACATTACATGCCTGCGCTCCATTAATCAATTTGATTTTTGAATCGGCATTTGTGGAAAGAGTTCCGTCAATTTGGAAGATAAATACAGCATTTGCATCTCCTTGTGCATCTAAGGTAAGATCTAAATTCAATGTTGTTGCTGCACCGGGAATGGAATATACCCCGGCAATAAGAATATCCCCGTTTCCAAGCGGAGATGCAAGAAAGAAATTGGGTATAGTACTATTCAGTTGATTGTAGGCAATAAGTAAATCATCTTTACATTGTGCGCTTGCGCCATCAGCATTGTGCATTACGCCGTTTACATTCCCAAAACCGGTGATAGCGCCATTATTCGTACCTACATTCCCGGTAAGCTGTGAAATTCCCGAGTTGCCTACTGCCCCATCGGAAGAAAAAAGAACAAATTCAGATGCAGTTCCCAAAGGAGGAGCTTGTGCATAATTTAGCATTGGTAGTAAGAGTAGTATAACTACGGTTAATGCCTCGAGTAGTTTTGTTTTCATTTTGTATTTTTTTAATTTGTGAATAAAATTTCACCATTTTGCAAAGGTAACTTCCGTATTTACAATAAGTATTACATAATTCCGGGAATAAGTTACATGATTCACACATCTTCTTTCGGACATAAAAAACTGCCTCGTAGCATTCTTAAGGTTTTCAAATTCAATGATGCATCAATTTATCGTTTTTATTACATAATGCGGGTTTGCACCTGCCAAAAAAAATTTATGATAAATTTTAAACAGTGATATCGTAGCATTAATTTTATTTTTATTTTTGATGCTGATTTTAATGGAGCGAGTTCCGCAATCAGCGAAAGCCTCCGGTTTGTCTTTTCAGTCCTTTTTACTCCCGCCGCCTGACTGATAGCTTATAAGGCAATACCTAACTGATTATTTTCCGGATTTATTCCATATTTCAACAATACCTGTGCTTTTGAATATGCTTAAACTGAATTTATAAGGGCAACACCCCGAAAAATAAACAGCGGAAGCCGAAAAGCTGGAAAAGAGTAGGCAATAATTTCATTCTATTTATTATGGCTGTGCAAACTAAAATACAACAGGTTTCTGCCTGCATTGGTCGTAAACAAGGAAGAACACAACAGGTTTCTGCCTGCATTGGACGTAAACAAGGAAGAACACAACGGGTTTCTGCCTGCATTGGTCGTAAACAAGGAAGAACACAACAGGTTTCTGCCTGCATTGGACGTAAACAAGGAAGAACACAACAAGTTCCTGTCTGCATAATGCAAATGCTGATAAGAATACCGCAAGTTCTGCCTTGTTTAAAACAAGTTACAGCTTGCATAGGGAGACTGCAACCTGGTTTTGGATGTATACCGGCCGGAATATAAATAAACTCAGAAACAACGTAAGATAATCAACCAGTAATAAACCATTAATAATGTAAAACGATGAGAAAAACAAAAGTACTATTGAATTTTACCCGGTTTTCGGTACCGGAAAAAATCGGATTTTACCGTAATGTAATCAGCAGAATGACAGGTAATGCTTCCTTTCCTTCGCCTGACGTATCCTTAACCGATGCTACCACACTGGTAAACGGACTGGAAACGGCTCATGTGGCGGCACAGGATGGTGGGCATACAGCCGTTTCGGCCATGCACGACAAAGAAGAGCTTGGCGACGAGACATTCCGGAAATTAGCCGATTATGTAGACCGCATTGCCGATGGAGACGAAACCAAAATTTTAAGCAGCGGTTTTGATATTACCAAACAACCCGCCCCGGTTACCAAATCCGAATTAACAGTGGACGATGGCGCCAATTCGGGAAGCGTTAAACTGGTAGCTAAAGCAGTAGAAGGGGCCAAAACTTATATCTGGCAATATGCCAAAGATTCGTTGCCCACAGACGAAACCGGCTGGGCTGTTGCAGGCTATAGCACAAAAGTCAGTTACGAAATATCAGAGCTTGCCGTTGCCAGCAAGTATTGGTTTCGCGTAGCAGCCGTTACAGCAAAAGGCACAACCGATTTTTGTAATCCTGTAATGAAAGTAGTTGAGTGAAACAATAAAGAACATAGTTCTTAAAATGGAACAACTAATGGTTAAAGGGGCAAGAGATTTGCCCCTTTATTTTTATAGAAAGTTCATTAGGGTATTCCATGTCCGTATCTTTACCCTGATATGTTTGTAGTTTTACTCTTGTCCTGCTGTATTATCACCCAATCCATGTCCGGGTGTGAGCCCGATCTGTTTGCCCTGTCATCCTGCATGGTTTGTATTCTAACTACAAAGCATTTGCATTAAACCCAGATTTGCTATTAATATCTTTTCAAATAATATCTGTACACTTGTAAAAATACATCCTGATATTTGTTATTTATAAAATCCGAAAGGATTTAATTTGAATAGCCCCGAATGAAATTCGGGGTATGAGTCAATTTTGTTGTCAGTAACCCGGACAGGGTTCAATGATAACCATATTGAACCCCTGCCGGGGTTGATGGTTTTGCAGAACATTTTTATCCCGAATTGTATTCGGGGCTATTTATATTTAACCACTTCGTGGTTTAAAGAAGTTTTTCAACAAATTCTACTTAAATCAAAACATCAACAGACAATCTGGAAATAGTTTATCTCAATTGATACAAAAAAGAAAGGCTGCCTGATTTTTTCAGACAGCCTCTCTTTATTTATAAGAAGTAAATATTACAGATTAGAAAACTTACTCTTGCGGAATAATATCAATGATAACGGTACGGTTATAAAAGCGTCCTTCCGGAAAATTATTTTCAAATGGTGATACGTTTGTATCCTCACCAAATCCGTATACCTGAAATTTAACATCATTTCTGCCTGCCTTCGAAAGACCTTTTTCAATAATGTCCTTGACATCGTTGGCCCGGGCTAATGATAATCTTTGGTTATAGGCTTCTTCTCCAATAATATCAGTATGTCCGTGTATGAGAACTGTTCCGTTTATTGGGATTTTCGGTATTACGATATCGGTGAGGTATTTTTCATAGATGTTGATGGCTGTTGATTCATTGAATTCATAAATTATGCTGAATCTCATCATTTCTTCGTTTTTGGGTGGAGTCCAAAGTACCATGTATACAGAAGTATCCTTCTTTACCAGATTGCCGCCATTTGTTCTACCTAACATTGTTACCCTGTAGTTACCTTCTGGCCGGTCGCCTAAAATGCTTTTTCCTGGTATGGTTACCGTTTCAGACTCCTTTATATATGGTCCGAAATATTGTATATTGCCTTTTCCATCCATGATTTCGAGCATCCATGATGAAAAAGCTTTACTTCCTCCTTTAACATTAAAAGAAACATAACTGTCGAGCGGTGCTTCCTGCACACCAACGATTTCCACCGGTTTTAGCGGAGCATCCGGCCCACTCTGGAACTCCATCAGTAAGATCGGAGAACTGCTCTCTATAGATACTCTGCGGTCTCCTTCACGAAGAAGAACAAGTTCGCGTGAACCACCTGGTTGTTCTGATGGGATTTTCGGTTTAAACCGTCCTTCGTTACTGATCCTCGAAGCATCAATCCCAAATACATTTACCAGGTATAGCTTAACCGATTCCGACATTGCCCGGCCATCTTCCGGTCCTTTTTCCGATGAACCTACTAATTTAATAGTTGTAGAAGGATTTTTAATCATACGGTCGCCGAGAATATTTATAACATTATAATAGACGATCATTTGTCGTTTTGAACGTTCTGACAGATTTTTAGGTGTAAATACTTCCAGTTGATCTTCTCTGAAGTCTTTTACCTGGTCTTTCGTGAGTAACACATAACGATCGGGTATCTCCGTTGATTCTAAATCGAAAAATATGTAGTTGCGAAGCGGAAATGTTTCCCTTATCCTGCGTTCGACCGGAACATTCTTAGGTGCATTAACCGTAAACTGGACTTCGGGTTCAGCTATTACTACATTTACCGGCACTGGCGCTACAACTTCTGGCGGAGGCGGTGCTGAAATTTTGCTTCCACGCCCGAATTTAAGGGCAGCGCCTATTCTCAGAGTGGTAACATTCCATGATTCTTTTGAACGTGGATCCTGGCCAAAATATGGTTGAAAAGAAACAAATGGTGAAAGTTGAAATTGTACCCTCTGATTCTGCGACGAGAGCGGAATATCATATCCTGCGCCTACCTGCATCGAGATTAATGTTGCATTTATACTGCTAAAATCACCTTTCACATCTGGATTGGCAGCTTGTTCAGGGTAATCAGGATTGGTTCCCAGTTTGTAAGTGAATGATTTTGTTAAATTGAATGCCAAACGTGGACCGGCATACAAATACAAATTTGATTTAAATGGGGCAAAACGCAAGCTTGGCTCCACAGTAATATAGCTAAGATCAGTGGACAAGTCTTCCGGGCAGTTACAAGGAGTAGTCGTCTTTTTGAACGAACCTTTGCGGCTGTCGTATCCGGCCTGTAGCATTACACCTAATCTTGTATTGGGACGATGAAATTCCACAAGAGGCGCAAGATAAAGTCCACCACCATAGCCATCATGAAAAGCAGTGGGAACGGTTATATCTGAATTCAATTGTTGAGTGGTGCCTCTATAGTAATTAATATTTGCACCACCTGCTACACCAAACCACCATGAGGGTTTTGTGAATTGATTATCCTGAGCCTGAAGGGTAACCTGAATACCTGTTATAATCAAAGCACTTAAAATAAGACTTTTAATGGTCAGGCGATAAGGGGACCACGCTATGCGCGATCCCTTTTTAATATTAGTAAAAGATTTCATGTTTTTTAAGTTTTAAGGTTTACTGATTTTGTTTGTACTGGTTAATACTACCGCTCCATTTATAGCAAGCATTCTGCCTGTTGCAGTTGCATGTGAATTCATCGTTATGGATGTTAAAGCCAATACGGTTCCATTAAATGAGGTATAGTCTCCAATAGTTGCTGAACTGCCAACCTGCCAAAAAACGTTTTTAGCCTGAGCTCCTCCGCTAAGGATAACATTGCCACCCGCTCCACCTATGGTAGTAAAGTCAGATGCGATTTGGAAAATCCAGACAGCATTAGCATCACCTTGGGCATCAAGAGTCAGATCACCTGATTGTATTAAAAGTGTGGATGTTGACTTGTAAATGCCAGGGGCAAGCGTTTTGCCACCCTGATCGCCTGCTATTGTGGCGGGTGCAGGAGTAGTTGCTCCTTTAGCAAAAAGATAAGCATCAGTCAAGTCCTGTTTGGCCTGTATTAGCATGGCTGGTACTGGATCTGCATCATCAGCTGCATAAATTGCTCCATTTATTACGATGGCTGGAGGAAATCCGGTGATCGAAGAACGAAAGCCCGGGCTTATCCCAATATCCATATCATGAATCTCACTTTGGCCTGCATTGTTGCTAATTCCAACTCCTGCAATTATTCCGAATCGAATGACAGATTTAAGATCAGGTGGCTGTGGACCTAAAAATGGTTTTGAAGTAAAGCCCCATACATAGTCATTAGCCAATGGGTTACTGAAAAGATTCTTAGCTCCGGTGGTAATGGTAGCCGTATAAACGGTACATGATAGCAGATTGCTCGTTGGCGTAAAGGATGCCGTCGTACCGCTGTACGAAACAGTTCCTGCTACAGGTGTCGTTCCTTTTCTAACGATAAAGGTTCCCGTATTAATGGTCGCCGGATCCATTGGCACATTAAATGTTGCAGTAATTATTTTATTGAATTCTACACCCGTTGCATCGGTTCCCGGATCGGTATAAATTACTACAGGCGCAAGCATTGCACCGGTAGTAAATGTCCACACATAATCGGATTGTAAAGCATTACCCATTAAATCTTTTACCGATGACAAAACCTTACCCGTATAGATAGCGTTGTATGCGAGCAGACTGGATGGTACAAAGTGTATCGTAAACGTCGTTTCATCGTACGTCAATGTACCTGAAATTTTTGATGCAGAATTTTTAGTTGCATCCTGCAACGAAAAAGATGTCTGCGTTATCGTTGCAGGATTCATCTTTTCATTAAAGGTTACCGTAATTATCTGGTCGAGGGGTACACCGGTAGCTGTATTTGTGGGGTTTGTTGACACCACATAAGGGCATACCCCGACGGTTTCTACGAACGTATCTTTTTTGCAACTGGCAATTAAAACAACCGATACTATTGCAAGGATTGTTAAAAGTTTTTTCGTTTTCATTTTTGTTTGTTTTTTAAATTGCGAATTAATTTTCACTGTACAAAGATATGTCTCGCTATTCCGGAAAGTATTACACAATTCTGGGAAAGAGTTACATCATTCACACATTTGCATTCAATGGACCCTGAATATCCAAAACATTGCCGCTTATTCATAGCCGCTTTTTATGATGGTCGAAATCATTTTGAACCGTTCATTGGCTTTTACAATGTTAGGTGTATGAGCCGGTATAATAATGGATTGACCTGTTTCCAATAAATTTGATATTCCATCAATTACAATCTCAGCTTTTCCATCAATAATTTGGACAAAAGTGTCGTATGGTACTACTTTTTCAGCCAGCACTTCGCCGGTATCAAATGACACCACACTGATATTGCCAGTTGATTTTTTTATAATTGATTTACTAACAACTGAATTAGAAACATATTCAATGATTTCGACAATAATAAGCGCTTTGGATTTTTCAAGTTCTTTACTGTCCATTTTGTTTAAATTTTATTTGTTCGTATAACTATTAATGAATTGCAAGGCCAATGGTTGAAACACCGCTTGAGAGATCAAGAAATACACCGAGTCGTTTATTTATATGGTATTCGGCTCCTGCATGTATATCAAGGAATAATGGACTTGCATCCTGATAGTAATTTCTATCGCCATGATAGTCGCTATCCCATGATGAATTTACTATTGCAAATCCCAATGAACCTGCCAGATAAAAATCCCATTTGGGATTAGCCTTGAACAATTGATCAAAATAGTATGTGCCTTTGGCACCAATAGGAATAACTGTTTCCCGATAGTAATACTTGGCGTATGGATAATTATGATCGCCCCAATAGTAACTGTTTCTGTAGGAATAAAAACTAACAAAAGGAGCCAATGTAAAATTCCTTGCCACATCAAATTCATAGTCGATGTGAAAAACAGGCAATGAATGGCCTATATATCCGTAATATCCCGAATAGCCACCAATACCCAAACCTAAGTTTAAGGTATTTCCATATTTTTCAGAAGAAGTTGTATGCCGATGCTGGGCAGATAAATTTGCCCCTAAAATCATAAGTAAGAATAGCGATGTAAAGGTTATTGTTTTCATTATTTGATTTTGTGTTTAGTAATAAATTATACTTTTATAATTTCATTTCTTAAAGCCTGATACCATCGGAACATCATTGCCATTATTTATAGCAATGATGTTCAATGGGTCGATCGTATATTTATTTATTCTTACCGTTTCCACCGCCATGATCCTTTTTCATGTTTTTACTATTACCATGTCCGGCGCTTTTGCCATTACCACGGGCATTTCCTTTGTTACCATGATTTCCTTGGTGAGAAATTTTTGAGCCGGATTTTCCTCTTACAGGTCTCTCTCCAATCGTTCTTTGTGCTTCACCCCGGTAACCTCTTGTATATTTCTTTTTATACTCCTTAAAATGAGTGTAAGGAGCGTTGCCGCGATAGTCAGTCATTACCACTTTATACCCATTGTATAAATCGTAATTTCTGTATCGTGAAGGGAGGTAAGTTCTATGCACCCATGCGCCTCCATTATAATAGATAAACATTGACGATTCAACGTCATAATAGGCTTCCACATCGGGCAGATAATAATAATGTGCTTCAGCATACCCTGCAGGGCCCCATGGCGGCGGAGGCGGCAAAGGAACATTTACACTCACCGAAACCTGTGCCTGCACAGAACCTGCAAGGAACAACACCATTCCGAAAACGATTAATTTTAAAACTTTCATTTTATTGGATTTAAATTGTGAATTAATTTCCACGGAACAAAGGTAAATCCTTAAATTCCGGAAAGCGTTACACAATTAAAGAAATGAATTACATCATTCACACATTTTCGAGTGCGATGCGTTTATGGGATTTGAGTTGTTTGAAGAAGGTAGGCGTTAATCCTGTGATCTTTTTAAACTGGTTGGATAAATGAGCCACACTGCTGTAGTTCAGCATGTATGATATTTCGGTAAGATTTAGTTCGTCATAGATGAGCAATTCTTTTGCCCGCTCAATTTTGTGTGCGATAATAAAATGTTCGATGGTGGTTCCTGTTGCCTCAGAAAAAAGGTTAGCCAAGTAGGTATAGTCAAAGTTGAGCTTCTCGCTGATATAATTAGAATTCTTAATTTTGGGCATTTCATCGGTATAATGCACCATTTCGATGATGAGGTTTTTTATTTTTTCAACCAGCATGGCTCTTTTGTCCTCCAACAGTTCGAGTCCTGATTTTAATAAAACGATTTTTAATCGCTCACGTTGAGCAGCAGTAATACTTTCTTTGACGTCCACTTCACCTAAATCCACTACTCCGTAATGCAGCCCGAGCTTATCCAACTCTGCTTTCACTATCATTTTGCAGCGAATACTTACCATATATTTGATATAGAGCCTCATATTGTTATTAACAAATGTTTACCCCGACGATGCTGGTTGACAGAATTCTTTACACTCTTTTTAGTATCATATAGTAAAATAACAAGTTAACAACTTTATATTAGAGCTACTACCACAAGGGGTAATAGTGTTATACCTATTATTCTTTGCAAATCTACTAAAAAAAATGATAATCTCTGATATGGAAAAATAATTTAATCAGGCGAGAAAACGATAAAAAACCGGAATGGATTATACTCGGCTTTAATGATTTATTGCGATATCGGATTACAAAATAAAAAAGGCGGTAGGAAAGTCCGCCTTTATTTTTTCAGTTTTTTATTTAGCAATTAATTCCAATGGTCGATTATTGCTGAATCATGTGAAATTCTTTTTTAGTGTTTCCGTCCATGTAATAATACCAGAATTCTTTTTCTTCCAGTTTTAGAATAACCAATGTTACGGATGGCAGAGCGCCAATACCGGTGATCCGGACTTCTGCATCATCGTTTTGAAATGTCCAGGTACCCGTTCCGGAAAGAATTCCCCATTGAAAAGAATAGTCGCCCGATTTTGTATATGTTTCCGTATAATTTGACACCAAAGAAGTGAAATCAACTCCGTTAATTTTGTAGCTATCCACTTTCCAATTGTTTGCAACCCGCTCTGTTCTTGTTTCTAAACTGAGATGATCATTATCGGGATATTTCTTGCAACTCTGACTACCGAACACCATCAATCCGGCAAAAATAATAAGTATGGCTAATTTTTGTTTATTTTTCATTTTGTTATTGATTTTAACTTTAAAAACTTTTTAATTCCTTATTCACCCCGGCTATCTGCCAAGCATTGCTAATATGGTAATTCTTCTTAATGTTTTAATATTTTAAATATAAACCTTTCCCGACCCTCAATTTGTAAAAAATACATCCCCGGATTCAAATCTTTAGTATCAATAATATTTTCTTTGTCACTCAATTTATCATAATATACTAATCTGCCTAAGGTGTTGTAAATTTTAATGAGATATTCTGTTCTATTTGATTTATTTTTTACTATAAATTCACCTGTAAAAGGATTTGGGTAAACATCAAATTCGCTATTGGTCATTCCTTTTGATCTGGGTTCTATAATTACTAAGGGCGTATATATTATTTCATTACAAATTGCTTTTCTATCAGATACCTGATATCGATATTGAGACTCAATCAATGGAGTTTGAGTTAACCAGTTATTATTTTTTATTGGTGGTATTGAAGAAATATGTTCATAAAACGAATTAAATGTATAGCCAAACATTGTTGTATCGTTAGGTTCAGATGTGCCGGTTGGAATCACATTTCCCTTTATCATATTGCCATATTCGAAATGGTCGCTACCCTGCAAGGAATAAAATCCTAAAAAAGGAGATGAAGTATTGGTTACCTGATTGCCAATAAAATTTTGTTTGTTTGATGCCGGAGAGTTATTCATAAAAATACCATACAATTCTGCCCTGTTTCTGTAATAAGTATTGTAAGGGCCATTAATGCCATGGCTATCATCGATAACAATATTCTGAACAACATTACTTTCGAAAAGATTCATGTACACATAATTGCCGTGCAGAACTAAATCTCCTGATGAATTTGATGGAAGAGAGGTTTCTGTCCAATATGGATTTTTAGAGTAATTGTAGGCAAAAACATTCCCATTACTGCCCGATTGTAAGATCATAGAATGTCTCAGGTGCTCAAAATTATTTTGATGTATAAAACAATCGCCTGAAGTTGACTCGACAATAATACCATATCCTTTTCCACCCGAACCATATGAATGTGCATCTTTAAAGAAGCTATTTTCGACCGATATATGAGTGGAATTTTTAATGTCGATATGAGCAAAATTGCAAAAATAACTTTCGATACCACTTATGCTGCAATCTGCTGCACAATAAATATAAATATTTGATGATTGGCTTAAAGTTGTATCTAAACGCTCAATTTTGATGCATTTTATGTGAACTTGTTTCCTGGGTATAAGTTTATAAATAATGGGAAAATTATTTCCATTATATGATCTTCTAAGCGGTTTATTAAGTATTAAACTATCATTAATAATTTGCAAAATCTGAAATATCTGACCTGTGGAATGATAAGCCCAGGAATTATTTACCAATAAACTGTCGTCAAATGGTACCAATCTTATAAAGTCGCCTTCAGAAAACATCTGTGGCTGGTTCACAAATAGTTTTTGCTTACCTTGAATCAATGGATAAGTTATGGTGTAATTTGTATTTATTTCACTTCCTGTTATTATAATTCCGTGATTGTTATTCCCTGGTGAAAGTTTGAACCTGGCTAAGGGGCATGATAACGAATCAATTTCTCCCTGAATAATAATAGAATCGGGAAGTTCAATAGTTTGTTCAAATAAATAAGTGCCTTTGGGGACAAATATTTCACCAGGGCCATTTAATGCGTTTATTGCTTGTTGAAGTGCAATATCACAAGAAACCAATCCACTGGTGTCAGCACCAAACGAAGTGAGTATTACACTTTGCTGAAAATTGAACGGTACTGAACTGCCAGGAGATTTCCAATTTGTAATTCGTAATGAAAGTATGTTTTGAGAAAATAAATTAATATTTTGAATCAAAACCATTGTTGCAATTATGATGAATTTATTAATGATCATTCGGTTAGTTTTAATTTATTTATCTATTGGTACGTCCTTTGCATAAATTCATTCGTAATGCAAAGCAGCATCGGTTAAGGTTGAAAATTTTGCCTTGTTTTTTAATATCCCTTCATCCAATATTGCTGCTAAAATGAAATAATTAATGAGGAGGATTTTCTTCCTGCCTTTTTTTAGTTGGCTTAACTTGTTTTGGCTGCTTTACCCTTTCAGCTTTTCCGGATGGATTGGCTTGTTGGGGCTGCGCTGGTTTCTGTATAGCCGGTTGCCGGACAGGTTGCGGTTGCGATAGTTGCTGTATGGCTGGTTGCCTGGCCGGTTGTGGTTGCGATAGTTGCTGCTTAGCCGGTTGCCGGGTAGGTTGTGGTTGCGATAGTTGCTGCTTAGCCGGTTGCCTAGCAGGTTGCGTCTGTTTTTTCACTCCCGTATTTTGAATTGGCTTAGCTTGTTGAGGTTGTTTCACTCGATCTACCTTTTTGGATGGATTGACTTGTTGGGATTGTGATGGTTTCTGCTTAGCCGATTGCCTGTTTTGCTGAGGTTGCGATAGCTGCTGCTTAGCCGGTTGCCTTTTGGGTTGCGTCTGCTTTTTCACTCCCGTATTTTGGAGTGGTTTAGCCTGTTGGGGGTTCGATAGTTTTTGGTTAGTCCGTTGATTCGCTTTTTGCTTCGGATATTCAGCAGTTCTTTGTGTTGAAGTTTTCACATTTTTCAGATTCGCCACTTTGGTAGGGATAGGTTTCGACCGGGTTGGGATGCTTTTTTCAACCCTCGGTCTATATATCTGAAGCTGATTTTTGCCCAGATTCTGACCAGGCTTGTTGCTTTCCTTAATAGCAATCGGAGTAAATTTTCTCCCGGCACGTTTTTCTACTTCCGCTCTCTCGGGACCTGCATTGTATGTTACATTTCGTTTATTATCTATCCTGGTATTATTTATTACCGTGGAGTTGTTGATGATCGTAACATTGTTTGAGGAGTTTACATAGTAGTTGTGGGCGTTTCTTCTTCCAAAATTATCGTTTCTTACAAATGTCCATTGATTGTTGGGCACATTATAATTATTACTATAAGCTACATTAACACTTACACCAGGTGCAATGGGCGCCCAGCCATAATAACTTCTTGACCTTCTCCAGGTAACCCATCCCGGCCCCCATTCGGTATCAGGAACCCACATGGGTCCGTAAGTTGGATCGGTGTACCAGCGACCATAGTGAAAAGGCGCCCATCCCCATGAATAATTAGAAACCCATGTCCATCCATCATCGGTAAATACCCAATATCCGTTAGTGGCATAAGAGGCAAATCCGGGAGCTACATCAGGCACCCAAACATATCCATAATCGGGACTTTCGACCCAGGTACCATAGGGGCTTAACTCATCATAAAAAACCTGGAAGTCGACAGAGACTCCTTGTGCTGGTGCTTTTTGCGTTGTTATACACATACCTATAAAAAGCACAAAAAAAAAGAGAAATAATTTTAAGTTTAGTTTTCATATTCTGTATTTTACTGTTATGAAATTATTAAACATCAAAATTACGCACCTTAAAACGCATATGTGTTACACAATTCCGGGAAAGAGTTACATCATTCACACATTACCGGGTGTAATACTTTTTTAAATATATACGATTTTAAAACCTATCACAAGCAAATTACAGTACACAAACGTTCCCAAAAAGTGTAGCAATTTTTTCACTATTCTGAACCATACTAAGTAATTAACAACCTTTTGATATTAATTACGCTTGGAATAATGAGAGATTTATTGAAATTGGAAGGAATTAAATTTTTCTATTTAGCGAAAAAAATAGCACAGAGCAGTTGTTGCTCTGTGCTATCATCAATTTTCCTTTCCAATATTTTATTACGTAGGCACATTCATGAACAAATTTTAATAGATTCTCTAAATCACTCATTAATAGAAGGTGTTCCTCCTTCGGTAATTTCATTGAATGCAGCCTCAGTCCCTAAATATATACGGTATTTCACGCGCTCTATATATTTTATCGCATAAAGATATTTCTTTTCTTTACGCTTCTCGATCCGGCATGACCATCCGCGTACAGAAAGGTACAATATCTTTTCTTTGATGTCAGGAAGTTTGTTGAAGGTTTCAATATCCAATTCCGGAATTTCTTCCTTAGGTCTTCCAAACTTTCCTTTCTCTTCTGAAGAATCTTTTTTGTTTTTCTTTTTGATTATTTCTAAAATCTCTTCTTTTGACTTTTTCTTCATCTGTTACATTTTTTTTGATAAAACTTTGTAGGTACAAAAATAACGATAATTTTCTGTATTTTATATTTTGGTAAAAAAAATATTTTCTGGTTAAAAATTGGGGGAATATTGGCATGATTATCCCCCTACGGTATACCCTAAATTTTTGGCTCTGTAATGAATTGTATAACAGTGTGCTAAAATTCCTTTCGAGTCCCGTTTGTACCGCAAAAAAGGTTGCCCTTAGGGCAGCCTTTTTTTGTTTAAAGGATAAGATATATACTGCTTATATCATACAAAGCCTTAAGAATAACAGTTAAAAACAATCTTTTTTTGTTTGTCCAAAAGTTGTTTAAAAACAAATTTTTCATGAATGAAATGGCTGGGCTGAATTCTTTTTAATCACAAGAATATAGAAATCATTCTCTATCGGGCAATAACCATATTCGTAGCAAAAAAAGTATTTATGCCCGTTTTTGGTGGTGTAAACGCTTGTAAAATACTTAAAATTAAATCCTTTAGTTAGTAGCTTATCCTTATGAACACTTGCCTTTTCGACAGGGTTCAATTCCACCAGAATATTCCGGTTTTTCCGCAAAATTCCGTTGATACGTCTTACTAAGTTATTAGTTTCGCTTTTAAGCCGATTGTTATAATTATTCCGGCAAAGGTCGTTACAGAATTTTTTATCTGCCCGCCCTTTTAATGGCTCCTGGCAATCGAGGCATAATCTTTCATTTTCCATAATGCTTACCTGTTAAAGGGTGAATTTCAATATTTTATTAACATTGCCATAAAATACTGAATATTTTCTCCGAGGATTAAGAATAAATTTTTTGTAAATTTAGCAAATAACCGTTTACAAACGATTACAAACGTTTTTATCCGTATATAAATATTTTTTATCCGACTTCTGTTAAATCGCTGTTTTACTTTTGTATCGTTAATTTAATTTTTATAAACAGCCGTTATTAATGGCATAAAAACAACAAACGATGAATACATTAAGAAACCGCGTTCAGCTAATTGGACGCCTGGGACAGGATCCCGAAGTAAAAACACTTGAATCAGGGAAAAAGGTATCCCGTTTTTCGATTGCTACCAGTGACAGTTACACAGGTAAAGATGGTAATAAAGTTACCGAAACCCAGTGGCATCATATTGTGGTATGGGGACCGCTTTCGGATGTTTGCGAAAAGTATCTGAAAAAGGGACGTGAAATTGCTATTGAAGGTAAACTTACCTATCGTACATGGAACGATAAGGATGGTAATGCCCATAATTCCACCGAGATTATTGTAAATGAATTGCTGCTGCTGAACGGAAATGCTCAGTAAATAGAGTGCCTAAAGTTTGGAATGCCTAAAGTAAGTGAATGTATGAGGTTTTAAAGTTATAAAGTTTATAAAGTACTTTAGCTCACGTTAAGTACTTTAGACGCCATAAGTACTTGCTTTGATGAACCTCGCGTAAGAAGCGTAGAACTTCGCGTAAGAAGTGTAGAACCTCGCGTAAGAAGTGTAGAACTTCGCGTAAGAAGTGCAGAACTTCGCGTAAGAAGTGTAGAACTTCGCGTAAGAAGTGTAGAACCTCGCGTAAGAAGTGTAGAACTTCGCGTAAGAAGTGTAGAACTTCGCGTAAGAAGTGCAGAACCTCGCGTAAGAAGTGCAGAACTTCGCGTAAGAAGTGCAGAACCTCGCGTAAGAAGTACAGAACCTCGCGTAAGAATGGCAGAACCTAAGGTAAAGAAATGTCTAAGTTTATAAAGTTTGTAAGGTTTTAAAATGCGTTAGACACTTTAGCTCATTTTAGGCATTCTAAGTAATTGGATAAATAGAATGTCGTATATCAGAAAAGAATAGGACGCGGATTTCACGGATAAAGCGGATAAACGCTGATTATAACGCAAACAGATTTAAAACTGATTTTATTCATGCAAGCATGAATAAAAAGAACGGATATGCCTGAAAATCATTCTGAGTTGTCGGAATAAAAATCCATTTTAAAATTCGCTACATCAGTAAAAATCCGGGTTCTATTCTTAAGCTGTAAAAATTTAATTATACGACAATTTTTTATTTCTATTACTTATGTCCCTGAAGGTGGTTTTTATATCACAATGTTTAATGAGGTGTTTTAGCATACTGCCCCAGTTTCCCCAGTTGCCAGGGCTGTCTTTTTCTCTTTTCAATAAGGGTTTTTATGTATTCAATGAAATTGGTATCCTGTTTAAAGTCATTAGCAAACCCCCAGCCATTATTTTGTAATTCTGTTTGTCTTTTGGCTCTTATCCTTTCAGCAAGTGCCATCGTTTTTTTATTACTGTCCCGATCAAAGGCTGTTTTAATCTTTACAATATAGAGTTTTAAATATTCCTTTGTCCTTTTACCGTCCTATCTAATATCTAAGAAAAGGCTTTTGTTACCGTTTGCCAGTTCCTTTTCTCTAAGTTTAACTAATTGCTTTTTAGTTGTCATTTTTTTAATACTTTACTTTCCAATTTAACGGGGGACAAACTGGGGACAGAAATAAGTAAAATATTAACTAATCAAAAGAAAAGGGACAAAATATTTATCAACAAAAGTACTGATTTTGTTAACCATTAGAAGGGAAAAGAAAACTAAAGAAAAGTGCTTTATTTTCCTATGCAAAATTTATTAAAAATATTATCTAATATTTCATCTGTAGTAATTTCGCCGGTGATTTCGCCTATGTAATGGATCGCTAATTTGATGTCGGTCGAAAGCAGGTCGGAAGGAATATGTTCGTTTAGCCCATTTTCCACATTTTCCATGGCTTCAAGGGCTTTTTTGAGGGCTTCATAGTGGCGGGCATTGGAAATAATGGTATTGCTTTCCAGTTTTTCGGTATTTACTGATTTTAATAGCGATTCGATGATAAGATTGATGTTTTCCTTGCGTTTAGCTGAGATAAAGATGGTCTCCAGTTCCACGAAATCGGGAAAATGATGGGGCGTTTCCACCAGTAAGTCGGTTTTATTGGCGATGATGATAAATCGTTTGGATTTATTATTGATATGCTCTTTAAAATCGAGTAGCGCTTCGTTGATGTCGTCGATGGTTGTTTCATTGATGTCAATCATATATAGGATAACGGAAGCTTGTTCGATGGTTTGATACGTCCGTTCGATACCCATATTTTCTACCGATTCTGTGGTTTGATGCAACCCGGCAGTATCAATAAAACGGAAAGGTACGCCCTGAATGACGAGGGTATCCTCAATGGTATCGCGCGTAGTACCGGGTATTTCCGAAACGATGGCACGCTCTTCGTTGAGTATGGCATTTAGCAGGGTGGATTTACCCACATTGGGTTTGCCGACGATAGCAACGGGAATACCGTTTTTAAGTACGTTGCCCAATGAAAAGGAGCCGATCAGTTTGATGAGTTCTTCTTTGATGGTCAGCAATAGTTTCCGTATTTCTTTTCGGTCGGCAAATTCCACATCTTCCTCGCTAAAATCCAGTTCAAGGTTTATCCAGGTAGCAAAATTGACCAAATCGTGGCGCAGGTCGTGAAGTTTTTTGGCAAAGCCTCCGCGCATATGATCAATGGCAATGTCGTGAGCAGCTTTGGAGTTAGACGCGATGAGGTCGGCAATGGCTTCTGCCTGCGACAAATCAAGTTTCCCGTTAAGGAAAGCTCTCATGGTATATTCACCGGGTTTGGCAAGACGAATGCCGTTTTTAATCAGGAGTTCAACAATTTTTTGTTCGATATATAGCGAACCATGGCAGGATATTTCGATGGAATCCTCGCCGGTATACGAATGGGGTGCGTGAAAGATACTTACCAACACTTCATCCAGCATTTCCCCGTCTTCAAACAGTTGCATCAGGTGTAGCGTATGTGTAGGCGCTGTACTCAGTTGGAATGGTTTCCCGGAAGGATGCAACATCTTTTCACATATCGGAAATGTTTCATCGCCTGAAATCCGGATAATGCCGATGGCACTAACACCTGCTGGGGTAGCCAGGGCGCATATCGTATCGTTTTTTAGAAGGTCAGTATTCATAACATATTTTTTTAACAAAGATAAAGGAATTTAGGCAATATTGAATAGGTAATGATAAATATAGGGTAAATAAAACTCTTTCTTATTCGGGGTTGTATGTTCCGGTATGAGCGCAAATGCTTTATTTAATACGGAAGCGCATCATTTTTTGTTGTTCAAGGTACACTTCGAGCAGATCATTTATTTTAACCGGACCTACACCGGCGGGCGTTCCTGTAAAAATGAGGTCGCCAGTTCTCAGGGTCATATACCGCGATACATAGGCGATAATGGCATCGAAACTGAAAAGCATTTCGGCGGAGTTCCCGTTTTGTACAGTCTTCCCGTTTACGTCGAGATGAAAATGAATGTTATTTATATCGGAGAGCGTTTCCTTGTGAATAAATTTACTGATGGCAGCCGAGCTATCGAATGCCTTAGCAATTTCCCAGGGAAGTCCCTTTGTCTTGCACTTCTCTTGCAAGTCGCGGGCTGTAAAATCTATACCGATACCAATTTCCTCATAATAATTACAAGCGAACTTTTCGGGTATGCTTTTTCCCAAGCGGTTGATCCTAACGATAAGCTCGGTTTCATAATGGATGTTGGAGGAAAAATCGGGATAGAAAAAAGGCAGATTGCTTCGCAGCAATGCCGTATCGGGTTTTAGAAAAAAAACCGGTTGCCGGGGAACGTCGTTGTTTAATTCCTGGGCATGTTTCGCATAATTGCGGCCAATACAAATTATCTTCATTACGTATTAATTTAATGATAAAATTCTTACCGGTATTTATGGTAAATACCAAAACGATAAAGCAAAGATATAAAATCAATTTAACCTGACAAAATCAGCGATGGTATCCGGGCATCGACTCCCGCACAAAACATTTTTTATACATTTTTTTGTATTGAGATAAAATATTCTAAAAATAATTAACATGTCCTGAAAAATGCCTAAATTAGTGCGCTGATTTTACTTGTGCCAATTTTATAGTTCTTACGACAACATTTTCTGAATTTACTTACATCATGCAACAGATATAAGCTGTTGGGTTTACTTTTTGACTGAACTTTCTGTTTATTCACTATATAAATCTTCTAACCATGGAAAATGATAAAATAACCATCCAGCGTATTCAATTGCTTCATCCCAGGCTGCGCGACGAAGTAAAAAATGTCTATGATGAAATTCTTTTGCGCGGAGTAAATATCCGCTTTACGGCGACTCTTCGAACATTTGCTGAACAGGATGCCTTGTATGCTCAGGGACGAACCAAGCCCGGGCCAAGGATTACCAATGCCCGTGGCGGACAATCGTATCATAATTATGGATTAGCGCTCGACTTCTGCCTGCTGATGAATAATGGCAAAGCCGTTACCTGGGACCGCCACCTCGATCTGGATAAAGACGGCGTAGCCGACTGGGAAGAGGTGGTATATGTTTTTAAACTCTATCAATGGGAGTGGGGAGGTGACTGGACCAGCTTTAAAGATTTCCCACACCTTCAGAAAACCTTTGGAAAAACAATACCCGAACTGCTTGCTATGGCAAAAAGCGGACAGTTGACCGATGGTTATCCCCAACTTTAATTATAAAATATTACTGTTGACTTTTGGCAGTTTGAATCAATTTTACAAGAATAAATTAAATCTTCAAAATTATGTTTAGTCTCAATGTCTTAGGAACTATCACTGGATTGATATTTATTTTTCTGTTGTATAGTCTGCTGGCAACAACCGTTCAGGAAATGGTTGCCGGTTTTTTTGGTTTTCGTGCCCGGATGTTGCATAAGGCTATCCGCCGGATGCTCGAAGATGAGCCCCATACTTTTAATCATGTGCTACTCGATCGGAAGCGAGACGGCGTCAACAGCCTTAAAAAAATTCTTATTTTTATGTTTCCACAACTCAAAAAGCGAAAGCATTTTGCCTTGAAATTATCGCTGGTTGACAGGTTTTATGAGCTTCCGTTGATTAAATACACCGCAAAAAACCGTGTATTCAACCATCCATCGTACATAAAGCCCGAAAACTTCTCGTCTGCCGTTATTTATTTGCTTAAGGAAAAAGGTAGTGGAATACGATTGGATGTAAAAGTGGCGGACATTCTGTTCACCGATAAGGAGCCTGACCTTGAACCCGAAACACGCCAGCAACTGCAAGCATTTTGGCAGGAAGCTTATGGCGACATCGAAAAGTTTAAAATAATTCTTGAAAAATGGTATGGCAACATCATGGAACGAACCACCGGATGGTACAAACGTCAGGCACAATGGCTCACCCTTATCATTGGGTTGATGCTTGCCGTCGTTTTTAATGTGGATACTATTGAGATTGCTCAGAAGTTGTCGAAGGATAAAGTAAGTCAGCAACAATTGAATGAAATGGCTGCTACTTTTGTTCAGACTCACACCGTGGATAATGTAGCCCACGATACGTTGGCTTTGGACACCCTGGCAAACCGTTTCCAGACACTGATGAACCAGGATGTGAAAAATACCAATATGCTTCTGGGATTAGGTTGGCAAAATCCGCCAAAACTTTTACCAATTACTGTGCATCGTATCGGAAAAGCATGGGCTAAAATAGTACATAAGCCTCGCCGCTTATTGGGTTGGTTTGTTACGGCATTGGCTATTTCTTTTGGCGCTCCCTTTTGGTTCGATTTGCTTGGCCGATTTGTAAATATACGTGTAGCCGGAACCAAACCGCCGACTACCGGTGAAGAAGGTACATGATGTCGCTTAGCTAAGCCCTCTATTTTTATAAAAGTATTCTCGTTCTTCAATCATCAGACAAAAATTTATAGCTCATGGAAAACAATAAATTACTTAAAATTATTCTGTACATCATCGCGGGACTGGTATTGCTAAACGTAGCGATGAGCTTTTTTGGCAGAAGCCGCCTGCGGGATGCCATAAGTAATATTAAAGAAGCCAAAGAAACAATCAACGCGGCAATGCAATCCATTGACCAGTCGCGTAACCGCATTGACGGTGTGATACGTTACCTCGACTCCACGCAGATAAAACTCAGACAGATAAACGCTGAAGTGGATAAAAGCAAGGACGATCTGAAGGATGCACTGAAAAAAACAAACACGGCAACCGCATCGCTCAAAGAGCAAATACGCAAGGAGCAGAGCCGCCTCGATTCGCTGAAAATTGAAATGGATAAACTTAAATAATCGGTCATGAACTTTCAACTTCATTTATACCAAACTCTGCTGCTACTTTTGGCTTTTATACATTGCAGTGCACAGCAATCCGTAGTTTTTAATCCTTCCGATCCCTATCAGAAAGCGGTAGTGCTCCGGCAGGGACAACAGGCGGAAATTCTTTGCGACACGGCTTACCTCATCTCCAAGTTGCGGTATACGCTTTATGAAAAAGCCGTTCAAACCATCAGGAGTACCAATTATGGTAATGTAAACTCTCTTATCCAAACCTATGAGGATGCTTTGCGGGTATGCCAGCAATCGTATGATACCTTGTTTGGCAAATATAAAACAACCTACAATTATAGCATGCAGGCTATTGATAAAAGTACGGGCGACCTGATGACGGTAAGAAACGATTTAAAGACGGTCAATGATTCGCTGGGCACGGCAACTAAAAATTTAAATGATGCCATCAAGGATATAAAATCCACCCGCAGCGATAAATATATCTGGGGATTGGGCGGAATGGGACTGGGCGCTGTGGCGGGAATTATCATTGGATTAGTGATCCATTGAGGTGAAATTTATTCTGTTGTTTAGCTTAAGTAATTGGACAAATAGAATGTCGCATATCAAAAAAGAATAGGACGCGGATTTCACGGAAAAAAACGGATAAATACGAATCATAATATAAACAGATTTAACGCTGATTTTATTCATGCAAGCATGAATAATAAGATTGGATATGTCTGAAAATCATTCTGACTTATCGGAATTAAAATCCATTTTAAAATCAGCTATATCAGCAAAAGTCTGTATTTTATTCTAAGGTTTTCAAATTCAATGATACGACAATTTGTAGTTTCTATTACTTAAGTTATAGCACAAAGTAACTTGAAGAAGAATTAAAGAATACTTTTCGCCGGTGATTAATGTAGTGTCAACAAATACCTTTTTTATTCAATCGCATTTGCTATTTTTGCAAAAAAAATCGTCATGTTACAGCGTATTCAAAGTGTTTATCTATTCCTCGCATTTGTTGCCGGTGTGTTATTGTTTGTATTTCCGTTAGCCGTTTTCGATACCGGGCTGGCGTATTATAAATTTTATATTTATTCGCTTAAAGATATGGTTCCCGATTCACCGGCGTTATTTCAATCGTGGTTTGCCTGGCCTTTAACTATTCTGACAGCGGCTATCTGTATTCTGACACTCGAAAGTATCTTTCTTTATAAAAACCGCATCAAACAGATGCTCCATGTTAAGATTGGCATTATCCTTACGATGCTTCAGATTGCCCTTATCTTTTTTGTGTATATAACCCTGATTGAAAAAAAACTACACATTACTCCCGATTATCATGGGATTATTGGTATTTATTTACCGGTGGCAACGCTGGTTTTCCTGGTGCTTGCCTACCAGCGCATCATGCACGACGAAAAACTTGTCCGTTCTGCCGACAGGCTGAGATAAATTAGAGAAAAACCCTCAGGGTTTATCAAACCCTGAGGGTTTAAAATAATACCTAAGGGTTTAAAATAGGATAGGAAGAATTACCTCTTCAACAAACTTGTCCGTTCTGCCGACAGGCTGAGATAAATTAGAGAAAAACCCTCAGGGTTTATCAAACCCTGAGGGTTTAAAATAATACCTAAGGGTTTAAAATAGGATAGGAAGAATTACCGCTTCAACAAACTTGTCCGTTTTGCCGACAGGCTAAGATAAATTAGAGAAAAACCCTCAGGGTTTATCAAACCCTGAGGGTTTAAAATAGTACCTGAGGGTTTAAAATAGTATAGGAAAAATTACCTCTTCAACTCCAGTATTTCCAGATCAAAAATACGTTCACCGTCAATGGCGAAGCGTATAGCCGTCGACACCTGGTGCATCCCTTCCTTGCCGGCAGCTCCCGGATTGATATGAAGAAGATGGTTGTGCGGATCGTTGATCACTTTAAGAATATGCGAATGCCCGGAAATAAAAATCTTAGGCTTTTCCAATGAAATCAGGGTGCGGGCCGCCGGACTGTATTTGCCGGGATAACCGCCGATGTGCATCATGGCTACTTTTACCTTTTCGCACCAAAAGACCAATTCCTCGCGATAGACTATACGCACATCATGTCCGTCAACATTTCCGTAAACAGCCCGCAGGGGTTTGAATGCATTCAGTTCATCGGCTACCCCGATGTTGCCCATGTCGCCTGCGTGCCATAGTTCGTTACATCCGTTAAAAAAATCATACAATTTCGGATGTATGTATCCGTGAGTGTCAGAAAGGAGGCCGATGTGTGTCAAGTTAGTTTGTAAAGTTTATAAGGTTTATAAAGTTTTTAAAGTTTATAAGGCTGAACGAAGTGAAGTCCCGAGCGAAGCGATTCGGGATTTGTAAGGATTTGCAAAGTTAAAAAGTTTTTAAGGTTTTTAAAGTTTATAAAGTTCGTAAAGTTCTTAAGGTTTATAAGGCTGAGCGAAGCGAAGTCCCGGCATAGAGTCGCTTAGGAGGAACGACTTAGCGACTCTTCGTCGGGAAGCGAAGCGATTCGGGATTTGTAAAGCAAAATCCAGCCAACAGCTAACAGCCAATAGCCAATAGCTAACAGCCAATAGCCAATAGCCAATCCCGAAAAGGTCGGGACTAAGCCTTCGGCTCAGCAGCCAATGGCCAATAGCTATTAGCCAACAGCCAACTTATTGTGCAGGTGGTGTTGGTTCGTTATTGGTTTTATTGTTTTTCCGGGTGGCGGCGGCACGGGCGGCGGTACGCGAAACTTCAATAACGTTGTTGATCTGGTTGATTAACGATTCCAATATGGGATTGCCCGTGCTCTGGAATTGCAGATCGATCATGGTAAACAGCGAACGGAGACTGCCGATTAATAATGGACGGGTATCCTTAAGCGTTGGGATATTGGAAGGAGGCTGGGAAACTTTTTCGGAAAACGTAGTTTCAAAGTTTTGCTGACTGGTTTTTAGTTCGGCAAGCCATTCGCCAGCATTAAGCAGGGTGATATCGGCCGAATATTTTTCATCGAGTTCGCCAATCAGGTTTTTGATGGCAGCCGTTTCATCAATATAACCAAGACTGGAGGCGCTCCAGCCATAACGTTGTATGGAATTCACAATACGGGTTGCCGCTTCACGCCATGCAGGATTAACGCGATGGCCACAGGCAACAATGTATTCCCTGAAACCGAGAAAAGCTTCATCTCGATCATTGTCTTTTTGAATCAATAGTTCAGTATATGCATTTTTGCTTTCGCGGGCTACCGCCTTGTCGTAAAGGTTGAAATTAGTTTGGGTTTGCTGAAAAAAAGTTTCAATACCTGTGCCAGCAATGTCAACATCCTGGAATACGTTGATGGTTCGATGGCTGAACGTAAACAGTCCATTGGTGTCGAGTAACGAAAAATTAACAGAATAAATCATAGGTTTAAAGTTTTGTGGTTAATAATTTGATGATATATAAAAAACTGTTTTTCTATGAGTTAAATTAATTTGGAATATAAATCGTGCCGTTTGAAGTCGTTCCCTGGCGAAAAAAGCACGCCGCAAACCGTTTGAAGTCGTTCCCTGGCGAAAAAAGTACGCCGCAAACCGTTTGAAGTTGTTCCCTGGCGAAAAAAGTACGCCGCAAACCGTTTGAAGTTGTTCCCTGGCGAAAAAAGTACGCCGCAAACCGTTTGAAGTTGTTCCCTGGCGAAAAAAGCATGCCGCAAACCGTTTGAAGTTGTTCCCTGGCGAAAAAAGCACGCCGCAAACCGTTTGAAGTCGTTCCCTGGCGAAAAAAGTACGCCGCAAACCGTTTGAAGTCGTTCCCTGGCAAAAAAAACACGCCGCTCACCGCCTGCCGTTCATTCCCGGCGCGAAAAGTACGCCGCTTATTGCCGGCTGGTCACTTCCGGCGAAAAATGTAAGCTATTCCTGCATTCCGGGGAGTTTTTGCAGCTGAAAACCGATTTTTGTATAAGAACGATGATAATTCCGAGTCAAAAATACAAAAAATTTTAAAATAGATATTATTTTAAAAAATATTTTTTTCAAAAAAAACGTCAGCAAATTAAAATAGTTTTAGTTTGGATTATTGAAATTAGTGTAATTTAGCTATCGAAAAATCTTAATTAAAAGCAAATAACTTAAAAATTGATTCAATTACATTTATACTGATATTAAGCACGATTTAAAAATAATATATGTACTGTAAAGAATGTGGAAAAGAAATTGACAATGATTCAAAGTTTTGTAATTATTGCGGAACTAAACAAAATATTATAATAAAAAATTTAGATGTTAAGACCACCAAAGATACAACTAATCAGGCTCATATTCCTGTTAACGAAAATAAACCCAAAGAAAATCAAATAGTAAAAAATATTGCCAAGGAAAGCAAATATGATTTGACATATAAAAAAGACCATACCCCAACAATATTTGGTCTTATTTTATTATTTGTCAATTTGTGTATATTTATTTTTTCACTTAATTATGAATTCACCATAGAACCATACGGTATATTGAGTATCGCTATTGCTTTTATTACTTTGGCTTTAAGTATAAGCATTTCTATTTGGTGTTCTAACATTTCAAAAATATTAAATAGAAACAGAATTGGTTGGTCAATTTTTGGGTTTTTTTATCCACCTCTTGCACTTATTATTATTGGTCAATTGAAAAAGAGAAAGATCAATATGATAGTAAAGGGAAAAGGGGTTTCTATAAAAAAAGAAATCATTGATATTAATTTATCCAAATTAAATGATAATAGTCCGATTTTAATTAAAGATTGTTCGACAGGAGAAGATAGATATATTTCAAAAAAAGAATGGCTTGAAATGGAAGACAATGGATTATCAAAAATGTATAAAATAATTGGAACCTGACGATGAATAATGGAGTAGATAAATATTAGTTTTGAAAAACAAAACGCTCATGACTTTAAATAAACCATTATCTGATCTTTTATTAGCCAAACGAAACTTAAATAAGGTTTCATATAATTCTATTTTAAAATTGATTAATCGTTTTCAATTATCACATGTGCTGTGTGTCTGGATTCCAAAAAATACAATGATTTTCCGCGCTCGTCCTAACGAAAATGATGAAGAGTTTACTTCTGTGGATCAAATATCATATCTGAAAGAACCAGTTAAATTCGGTAGAGCACATAGACCAGGCTCACCGATGTTTTATGGTTCTATTGCATCACCTGAAAAAGAAGATGGATTTGATTGTATTGCAACTATTATTGCAGAGTCAATGGCAATATTCAGAAATAAGTTTCCTGTAGAAAGTGAAAAGAAACTTACTATTGGAAGGTGGTCTACTAACGATGATTTGTGTGTAATTGGGATGATTTTCAATAAAACATTTCTTGAGAATAATATTTATTTTCGGGATTTAAAAAACGATTATTTAACATTTCTTGATCAACATCGAAATAACCCATTTCAAATTGAATTTTTAAATTTTATTTCTGATGAATTCATGAAAACAAGTATTGATAGTGATAATGATTATAAACTTTCTGCTGCTTTTGTTGAGGCAATGCTTAAAGGTAAATATGAATTAGATGGAATAATATATCCAAGTGCTCGTACAGAAGGTAAATATTTAGATATTGCTCTAACTCCTAAATGTGTAAATAATTCTAGAATCAGTCTAAAAAATGTCGCTACGACAAGGCTTTATTACAAAAATGGATATATTACCCTTGATTATGAAAAGGAAGCGTTTTTAAAACCGGGAGAAACAGAATTCTGTTTAACTGAGATTCTTGATAAAAGTGAGCATATTGGAAAAGAAAATGCTTTAAAACAATTAGAAAAGGAAATAAGCAAGAATATTAAAATCTAATAAAAGTCCACTCAATTTAACTAAATTTTGAACGCTTTTTCTCTGGAATTATCAAAGAATAAGCAGAGTTGAAAAAAAAATAATAAGAACGAAGCAGAAATCGTTTTCCTATACGGAACATGAACACTATAAAAACAGGCAGGGAAATAGTTTAGGGAAAGGAAATGATGAAATAAACGTAATGGCGGGTATGTAAATATTATGTACAAGACATGAAAAATACAGTTTCAAACATTCGGGCAAATAATGTAAATTTGCAAAAATGATTGATTATGAATTATTGGACGGAATTGAGCATAGCGTATGCAAACCAAAGGTCTTATTTAGATGATTTATTTCAAGTATACCCGACTATACCTGAAGGAATAAGAGAAATTGACCACGAAAGATGGTCTACGATTGAAAATGCTTTTAAAAACAAAAATAATGATTCCCTAATTAAAGAATTGTTGAAACTGAATTTGTTTCCAATAAAAGATAGTTATATTGCTTATTTGAAAAGGGATGCATCAGCAATAGAGCGAAATCCAAAAACGATAAACAGGATTTGTGGCCGACTCTATGAAATGGGATTAGATAAAATTTTCGAGCGTTGCAGCGAACCAAAAGAAACGAACCGGCAAATCGGACCATTTTTCAGGCGTTGGACAAATAGTAAGGCTTTAGGTATTCAACCTGTTGGATTGGATGACTTTCTTAAAGACAAAAACGATGCAATATTAAATGGTAGCGATAGGCAATTAATGGATTTTGCGTTTGGTGAACTAAATTATAAACATTTTAAAGGCCTTGATTTTATAGGCCGTTTCAATGGAAAATATGTCATTGGAGAAGCAAAATTTTTAACCGATTTTGGCGGTCATCAAAATGCACAATTCAATGATGCAATTAGTACCGTTCAGTCAGAGAATGTAAATGCTATTAAGGTTGCTATCCTTGATGGCGTTTTGTACATCAAAGGCAAAAATAAAATGTACAAAGATATTACTGGCAAATACGATGATTTAAATATAATGAGCAGCTTAGTTTTGCGTGAATTTTTATATCAAATTTAAATTCTATGCAGTTATCTTACTCAAATAAAAAATCAGAGCAAGAGATATTTGAAAGTATCCCCGATATTGGATTGTTTCAGGTTAACTCTAGTACAAATGATAATTTACTAATTCAATCGGATAATCTGATTGCATTAAAGCAATTAATAACGAATTATAATTTAGCTGGCAAAATAGATTTAGTTTATATTGACCCACCATTTGCAACAAATAATACTTTTACTATTTCAGAAGACAGGGCAAGCACTATAAGTAATAGTCTAAATGGTACAATTGCATATAAAGATACATTAAAAGGTGGGGATTTTATAGAATTTATAAGAGAGCGGCTTATTTTATTAAGAATGTTACTGTCCGACAATGGGTCTATATATCTTCATATTGATTATAAAATTGGCCATTATGTTAAAATAATAATGGATGAGGTTTTTGGAATTGACAATTTCAGAAATGATATTACTCGGGTTAAATGTAATCCTAAAAATTTTGGCAGAAAAGGTTATGGTAATATCAAAGATTTGATTTTGTTTTATTCCAAAACGGAAAATCCTATTTGGAAAGAACCCATTGCACCTTATAGCGATGCTGACAAATTAAAACTATTTCAAAAAATAGATTCTGATGGACGGCATTACACGACCATACCATTGCATGCTCCTGGCGAAACGCAAAATGGTAATACTTCTAAACCATTTAAAGGGATACTTCCACCAAAAGGAAGACATTGGCGGAGTGATGTTAAAATACTTGAGCAACTTGACGCTGAAGGATTGATAGAATGGAGCGATAAAGGGAATCCGCGAAAAAAAATATATTTTGACGAACAAGGAGGAAAACGCATTCAAGATATTTGGGAATATAAAGACCCTCAATATCCTGTTTATCCTACAGAGAAAAATAGTGAATTATTAGATTTGATTGTAAAGACATCATCAAGTGAGAATAGTATTGTTTTAGACTGTTTCTGTGGTTCAGGTACAACCTTAAAAGCAGCACAGGAAAATAACAGAAAGTGGATAGGAATTGACGAATCGGATGAAGCCATAAGAATGACGAAAATAAAATTAAGTTCATTAACTGGTGATTTATTTACGCCTAAGATTGATTATAAAGAATTAAAACAAGAAAAAACAGAAAATATAATAAACAGGACTTCAATTGGCTTATAGCGCCCAGTTTCACCTTGCAGCCGGTTAAACGAAAATCCCTGAATACTTTTTTCTGAGTTATCAACGAATAACCGGAGTTGAAAAAAAAAATAATAAGAACGAAGCAGGAATCGTTTTCCTGTCCGTAACATGAATATTATAAAAACAGGCAGGGAAATAGTTTAGGGAAAGGAAATGATGAAATAAACGTAATGGCGGGTATGTAAATATTACAGTTAATTTTATGAAGCATCGTATCTATTTATTGGTAATTTTAAGTTTGCTTTATGCTATGTCTTTTGGACAAAATCATAAATTGAATTTGAAAAAGATAGTTGGTTATGGCAATGTGAATATTAAGAAGAACCATAATATTACAATTTGTGTTGACTCTGCGATTTTGGATGGAAACATTATTAACATAGGTAAGGATTTTATTGAGCTAAGGATTTATGGAAGGAATCCTGAAAAAATGGAATACGATAGTCTTCCTTCCATTAACTGCAAATATGACAAACATGTTAAACAGGGTTGGTTTTGTGGGAATGCGAGAACTCGATTAGAAGATGATATTACAGTTTTTAAAAGATCAACAGATATTGAAAGAATCCCATTTGGAGAGATTAACTATTTCCAATATAGAAAAACGGAAAGAACAGATGGCCCTGGTATGGAATTTCTTTTTGCAGGAATGGGCCTATTAACAAGTCCATTATGGATTTATAATGCTGGAAAATATAATTGGACGCTCTTTTTTGTGTGCGCAGGGATTGTTAGTTCGGAAACCACATTTTGCTTGATACGAAATAGCAGATATAAATTGCGAACCTATAATTTAAGTGAATGGAGAATTGCGAAAATAAAATAGAATTAAAACAATAAGTAAAATGGATAAAAAAAGAATTTGCCCTGTTGAGAATGCCGGAGGGCTTGATAATTCGGTGAGGCGAATGCTGCAAAATCCGCAGAAAATACTTAAACCATATATCGGTAAAGGGATGACCATTCTTGATTTGGGTTGCGGCCCGGGCTTTTTTTCTATTGAAATAGCGAAAATGGTTTCCGATTCGGGCAAAGTTATCGCGGCCGATTTACAAACCGGAATGCTTGAGAAGGTAATCCAAAAAATTAAGGGAACGGAACTGGAGCGGCGGATAGAAATCCATAAATGCGAGGACGACCGGATAGGCGTAACCGAGAATGTGGATTTTGTTTTGGCATTTTACATGATTCATGAGACGCCAAGTCCGGAGAAACTGTTTGAGGAAGTGAAATCAATCTTAAAATCCGGTGGGAAGTTCTATATCATTGAGCCGAAGTTTCATGTTCCCAAAAAATCGTTTGAAGCCATGATAAATAGCGTCAGTAACCTGGGATTTGAAATTTTAGACCGTCCCAAAGTGTTTTTTAGCCGTGCCGTTTTATTGACGATGAAGAAAAAGTAAAATTCATACCCCATTCCTGAATAATATTTTTTCACGGAATTATCAAAACGGGAAAGCAGGAATAAAAGGAAAATGATTATCGGATATCTAAGTAATTGGACAGGAAGAATGTCGTATATCAAAAAAGAATAGGACGCGGATTCCACGGAAAAAAACAGATAAACACTGATTATAATACAAACAGATTTAATGCTGAATTTATTCATGCAAGCATGAATGATAAGAACGGATATGTCTGAAGATCATTCCGGCTTGTCGGAATTAAAATCCGTTTTTAATCCGCTATTTTCAGCAAAAATCCGTGTTCTATTTTTAAGGTTTTCAAATTTAATTATACGACAATTTATAGGTTCTATTACGTAATCATGCAAATCAAGAATTGAAAACTTCTCTGTGCCACTCTGTGCTTCCTCTGTGTAGCTCAGTGTTATAAATTAAATTGCACAGAGAACCACAGAGAATTCACAGAGAACCACGGAGTTTTTTATTTGAGTAATAGGACAAATAGCATGTTCTATTCCTGAGTCGTTCGAATCCGATTATACAATAATATTTAGTTTCTATTACGTAATCATGCAAATCAAGAATTGAAAACTTCTCTGTGCCACTCTGTGCTTCCTCTGTGTAGCTCTGTGAAATAAAATGTTTAATTGCACAGAGAACCACGGAGAACTACGGAGCCTGTCTTGTTGAAAATATAGATTGATTCGCTATCCCGACAAGCTATATCTCGCGAAAAGTATCGGCTTTTACCCAACCCACGCTTCCATTGGCTATTTTCACTTCCCGCCATTGTCCTACCTTGTCGGTAACACTTACCTTGGTGCCTTCGTGCAGTATGAATAAGTCGGTGCTGTTGTCGTCGGGCGAACTTTTTACGGTAAGGGAAGGTGCAAAAATAATGGCGGTTTTCTGATGGGTTATCGTCTGAAATTTAGTATTTGCAAAAAGAAAAGAAAACGTGGAGAGGATAAAGAAAAATATTCCGCACCCAAACGATAATTTCCGTATCAATATTCTATTGGAAATTAAATAAGAAGCGGTGGTTATAAAAAACAGGACGACGCCTGCGATTAAAATAATTGCCCACGTATCTACATAAAACAGATTTTGCATGGCATTCCACCAGCGTTTATAAAATAATTCGGGCATGGGAAGGATCTTATCGGAAATTTTGGCATTGACTACCTGAAGATTGTTTTTGGCATATTCATCGCCGGGGTTAAGCTTAAGTGCTTTTTCGTAATACAGGATAGCCGAGGGCATGTCGTTGCTTTTGAAATAGGCATTGCCTAAGTTATAATACAATTCGGAGGCGGAATAACCGTTGGTAATCACCTGTTGATACAATTCGATGGCTTGTTGATAAGCTCCGGCGGAATAAGCCTTGTTTGCTTTGATAACCAATGCATCGTTATCGGCAGCAAAAAGTCCGGAAGAAATAAAAAGCAATATGATCAGAAATGTTTTGTTCATCATTTTTCTTTTTTGATTTAATCCACTCTGGAAACTATTTTTTCCACTAAAACGCTAAAACGCCTATTCCACCAAATTTTCTTCTTCTTTATGTCGTAACTTAGTGCAACTTTGTGATCCAGATAATTAAAATTATATAACACAAAGAGCACAAAGGATTACACAAAGTTTCACCCAGGCTTTTTAGTCAGTTTCGTTTAGTGTTTTAGTCCCGAAAATTTCGGGATTGTGGTATTTTTATTTTTTATTTTCAAAATGAATCCTTTATTGGTTTACTTGCCGGCTGATATCCGGGCAAGATCAACTATTTTAACTCCCTTTCCATTTTTAAGATAACATCCATAGCTTCTTTATAAATGCCTTCCATAGCTCCGGAATTATCGCCGGGGGCAAAGCGGGCAAATTCGCAATCGTTCAGCGTAGCGATAAATTGTTTGATAGTTTCTTCCTTAACATTTTTTTCACCCAATGCCATGCTTACCGAATCTATGGAGAGTTCCGAAAGCGGAATGGCAAATTTATCGCTCAGATAACCCCATAAGGCATTGGAAATTTCATTATAAAAACCGTCGGTTTCTTTTCGTGTCAGAAATTCCCAGGCTTTTTTGAGACGGGCAGTGGCTACTTTTGTAGCGCGGCGGTTTTTCATCATCAGCACATTGCCTCGTTTTTTAATTTCATTTTTCCATATCATGATGAAAACGATAAATAAAATGAACGGAATGAGCAGCAAAAGATAAAACCATAATGAACCGAAGAAAAAGGAGTTGGTTTGGTGAAGTTTAAAGGGTTGGTTTTTAATAAAGCGAATATCGTTTCCCACATACTTAATATCTTCCTGGCTGTTGTATACGGCGGTGGATTGGCTACCGTCGCCTTTGGCAACCTTAAGGGTGAATTCCGGAGAGGTAAGGGTGATGTATTTATTTTTAGATAAATCGAAATAGCTGAATTCAACCGGTTTGATTTTATATTCTCCGGCATTACGCGGTATCATAAGGTATTCAAAGGTTTTTACACCCGAAATCCCATCGGATACAGGCGTAATCTTTTCAGAAACTTTGGGATCATAGGTCTCAAAGTCGGGAGGTAGCTGGACATTTAGCTTGTCGATAAGCTTCAGATTACCGTTGCCGGAAATAGTAAGTTTGAGCGTAACTGCTTCATTGGCTTTAACCGATGTTTTATCTATTTCGGATTTTAGGGAGAAATTGCCCACGGCTCCCTGATAACCTGCGGGCTTTCCGGCAAGAGGCAAAGGCTTTACATCGACAGTTATGGGATTGGATTTAAGCGATTTTTTAACGTTGGAAACGGTGCTTCCGAAGAAATCATCAAAAAGATTATCGAAAAAAGGATCGTTGGAACGACGGCGTGCCCGGCTTTGAACCTGTGCGAGGACTTCAATTTCGAGCGGAGCTATGGTTAGTCTACCGCTTTTTTGCGGGAATAAGGCTACCTTTCGTATTTCGGCTACCATATATTTTTCGCCGTTAACCGTTTCGGTGTATTGTTTGGGCTTTTCCGTTTCTTTAGTCAGTTCCTGCGACCAGAAACCGCTGTAGGACGAAAGCTTATCAATAACAAATTGTGAAACCGGGATCTTGGTATAAATTTTATAGGTGATAATTACCTGTTCGCCCTGACAAGGTGATTTTTTATCAATAAAAGCTTTTAGAAAAAGATCTTTGGACGAAGCGCTTGTTGCCGGTTCCTGATCGGGCACATTCTGGTATTGCCGGTATCGTCCCTGTCCCTGTTGGCTGTTTGCATTGGGACGTCCGTTTCCTTTTACTACGTGTATCGTGACGGAATTAGAGGTATATCTTTTATTGTTAACGGTAATGGAAGCCGGCGGAATAGTAAAAGTACCTTCGGTTACGGCCTGAAGATAATAGGTATACGAATAATTGGCCGATTGTTTTACATTCCCGTTGATGATTTGGATGCTCGAACTGGATGAAAGATTAGGACCGGAGAGGACGGAAAAATTTTTGATTGTCGGGCCGTTAAATCCGGCACCTTCGGCATTGATACTAAAGGTAAGAGCAAATTGTTCGCCTACGCCGACGGTATTATTGGCCGAAGCAATAAATTTGATATCAGCAGCTCTGACAAACCCTGTAAAAATAAGTAAAACGTGAACAAGTATTATTAACCTTTTCATTTTATAAACCTTATTGTCAATTGCTATTTTCTGATTATTCTTTTTTAATGAGCAGCAAAGTTACCAGTCTTTTTCTACAGCTACCTTCGAACGTTTCCCTCTTTGTTTTTTAAGTTTATCCAAAGTGTTTTTTTCATCGTTATTCAATGCCTGGAGCATACGTTCTGCATCTTCCTTCGAAATTTGCCGTTGGTTATTCTGTTGTTGATTTTGCTGGTTTTTGTTTTGTTGCTGTTTCTGATCTTTATTCTGTTTGTTATTTTGTTTATTGTTCTGATTTTTATTTTGTTTATTGTTCTTCTGATTTTGCTTATTGAACAGCATTTTACGGGCATATTCCAGATTGTATTTGGTGTCCCGGTCCTTAGGATTCATCCGTAATGCGTTTTTATAAGCGTTGATACTTTCCTCGTACTTTTTACCTTCCAGCAGTGTATTGCCGAGGTTATGATAATTACGTGCAAGGGCATCCTTATCTGCCTTTTTGGAAGTCAGATTTTGATAGAGTTTGCCGGCTTCTTCATAATTTTTTTGCTTATAAAGTGCATTTCCCAGATTGTAATTGCCCCGGAATGATTCTTTGTTTTTTGTTAATGCTTTACGATAGGTGATTTCGGCTTGATGATAATCGTTTTTATCATAAAACGTATTCCCATTTCTGATCAGTTTCGATTCGCTTTGGGCAAAGCAATGGATGGTCAGAAAGGTACAGAGCAATATGTTGATAAAATATTTCATCTGTTTATAATTTGTTTTTTATTTGTCAGATGGAACTCGCCAAGACAATCATCCTCGTGTGTGAGAAAAAATTCTCATGGCTCGTTTCATTTTTCGAGTAACTTGGTAGATGGCATTAAATTCTATCGTCCATGATTAACGTAATAATTTATAAATTCTGTTTATCAGTCGTAAGCAATTTATATTTTTTTAGTTTTAAACAAATCAAACTTATCGGCCCATTTGGGTTTCCGTTCGGAAAGCAGCAGTTCAGCAACTAAAAAAATGATGGCAAGAATGATGAAATATTGAAAACGGTCGGAGTAATCGGAAAACATTTTACTCTGGTATTCGTTTTTTTCCATTTTGTTGATGCCTTCAAAAATTTTATCCATCCCGGCTTCGGAATTGTTGGCTCTTACATAGATCCCTTTTCCGGCCTGGGCTATTTGCTGAAGCATGTTTTCGTCCAGTTTACTTATGACGGTGCTACCTTCCATATCTTTTTTAAACCCTACCTGAATTCCATCGCTATTACGGACAGGAATGGGAGCTCCTTCCGAAAGTCCCATGCCTATGGTGTAAGTACAAATACCTTGTTTTTCGGCAGAATGAGCTGCCGCAATGGCATCGTCTTCATGATTTTCGCCGTCAGAAATAACAATGATGGCACGGCTTCGCTTTTTATTGTCGAACGACCGGGAAGCTATATCAATGGCATCGCCAATGGCGGTTCCCTGTTCGGGAACAATATCGGTAGAAATGGTAGAAAGAAATAATTTAGCAGCGCCAAAATCGGTGGTAATTGGTAACTGAATGTATGCTTTTCCGGCAAATACAATAATTCCTATCCGGTCGTCTTCAAGGTTATCAATCAATCGTGAGATGGCTTGTTTCGATCGTTCCAGCCGGTTAGGTTTAATGTCTTCGGCAAGCATGCTGTTGGAAACATCGAGACAAATCATTAAATCCACACCTTTTCGGTGAGCTTTTTCGACTTTTAATCCTATCTGAGGATCGGCAAGACCAATAACCAGGAAAACAAAGGCGAGCATCAGAAGGACAAACTTTAAAATGGGACGTTCCGTAGAAATATCAGGTATCAACGGGCGTATCACATTCCAATCCCCAAACTTTTTCAGCGAATTTTTTCGCCAAATCAGCATCATGACAAATAATGCTGTAAAAAGCGGGATCAGTAACAGTCCGTAAAGGAAAAAACTATGTGCAAATCGAAACATTTATTAGTTAATAGTTGATTGTTGCTAGTTGTTTAATTATAATCAAATTATTTTAAGGAATGGTTTTAAAAACGGTGTTACGTAATACAATTTCACTTATTAGTAGAACCAAAGCGATAAGGGCAAAAGGAAAAAACTCTTCTGACTTTTTACGGAATTCAGTTACATCAATTTTTGATTTTTCCATTTGATCAATTTCCCGGTAAATGTTGGCTAATTTTTGTTTGTTTGTGGCTCTGAAGTATTTACCATTGGTTAGATCGGCAATGTTTTTCAACAGGGGTTCATCGATTTTAACTTCCATTTCCTGGTATTGTATTCCGAAAGGAGTTTGTACCGGATAGGGTGCCATTCCGACTGTTCCTACGCCGATAGTATATATCCTTATTTTGTAAAGCTTTGCAATTTCAGCAGCCGACATGGGATCCAATGATCCCATATTATTTACGCCATCGGTAAGCAGGATAACTACTTTGCTTATGGCTTTGGAATTGCGTAAGCGATCGACGGCAGTAGCTAATCCGTCGCCCAGTGCTGTGCCGTCGTCGATCATACCACTTTTAATATCCCTGAAAAGGTTTATTAATACCGAATGGTCAGAGGTAAGCGGGCATTGGGTAAAACTTTCGCCGCTGAAGACTACCAAACCAATACGGTCGTTTGGCCGGCCTTCAATAAACTCTGAAGCAACGTCTTTAGCAGCTTCCAGACGGTTAGGCTTGAAATCTTCGGCAAGCATGCTCCCGGAAATATCAGTAGCCAAAACAATGTCTATTCCCGTTACCGAAACATCCTGTTTGCTCGAATGGGATTGTGGTCGTGCAAATGCTATGATTAAAAGGGCAATGGCAAGTAAACGGATAATAAACAGGGAATGATAAAGCCGTTGACGTAAGCTTTTGCTTGTATTTTCAAATGCCTGTAATGACGACATCTGAATATCGGCATGGCTGTAACGATGCCTGAAACGATGCCAAATGACCAGCAAAGGCAAAAGCAGAAGTAGTAAAAGCAAATATGGTTGAGCGAAATAAATATGACCTGGCATTGCTTACTGATTTTTTTGTAATTGATTGTTATCATTATTGCCTCTATTATCCTCCGGACGATCAGAATGATCTTCGGGAATGGTCCCTTTAATAAAATCAACGGTGAAGTTCAGACTTTGGTCGTGATGAAGGGGCAAAGGTTGTTCTTTGGCAAATTTTACGAGATCGGCGAGATTGAGTATACTTGTAAGCTTTTCGATAAGATGGGCTGGCAGATGAAATTCATTTAATGAATCAAGAATTTCGTCGGTCGTCATTTCGATGGCGCTCACACTAAAGCGATCTTCGAGGTATTTCCGGAGGATGTCCGTAAGTTCAGTATGGTATTGTTTTACATGCCCGGTTTGCCATAATTTGGCAGTTCGTAATTTTTCCAATGCTTCCAGAGCAATGACGTGGAATGGTTGTGTAGGCTTGTGTGGAAAACGCAGAATGGGTTCGGCTTTTTTCCTTTTGTTAAAATAATAAATCAAAAACAATACGATCAGGATAACAGCAAGCGAACCACCAATCCATGGAAGTAATTCCCTGAAAGTAAACGGCACACTTAGCGGAGCTTTTATATCCTTGAATGTTTTTGTGGTATCCACCGAAACGGTAAGTACATTAAGCATTAATGGATTCGATTCGGCATAAACTAAAGAGGTATCGTTTGGTTTATGATAAGCAAAGCGGAACGGAGGTAGGTTGTAAAAACCTGAGTCGAAAGAAGTGATTGTCAATGATTGTGTTAACGTTTTTTCCAATTTATTTTCAGAATAAACCGTATCAATTTTCGATTTATTAACGATTTCAATTTTGCTGCACAGTGAATCGGATAGGGGAGTCCATAAGGCTTTACAGTTGGCAGGAAGCGTAAAGCTAAGCTTTAGCTTTACCTGATCGCCAATCATGATAGAATTGGTGTCAATTTTTGCAACCGCTTTCACCTGTTGTGCCCAACCTATTTGTCCGGTAAGCAACAACAATAAAAGAAATACTATCTTAATTTTTGTTTTCAACTTTTAATTCCTATTAATCTTTGGCTTTCCAATTTCCAATCTAAAATCTGAAATCTGAAATTTTATTAATACCTCGCTCCTCGTTTTTTGAATAATCCCATTAGCGGACGTACGTAATCTTCGCCGGTATGAATCTTCGCCGAATCAACCCCGGAATGAATAAGCACATTATTAAAGTATTGGTCGGTTTTTTTCCACCAATCATTATAATTCCGCAATGTTTTTTCGTCGGAGGTATCTATCCAAAGTTGTTTGCCATCTTCTTTATTACTGATTTTCACCAAACCAACGTCCGGTAAAGTTGTTTCTCTTTTATCAAAAACTTTGAGTGCAACCACGTCATGCTTACGAGCTGCAATTTTCATGGCTTCTTCATATCCGGTATCAATAAAATCGGAGATCAGGAAAGCAGTACAACGTTTTTTTAAGGCGTTAGTTAAAAAACGCAAAGCTTCGGAAATATTTGTTTTTTGGCTTTCGGGTTTGAAATCCACCAATTCGCGGATGATGCGTAAAATATGACTGACTCCTTTTTTGGGTGGTATAAATTTTTCCACCTTGTCGCTGAAGAAGATAACCCCGACTTTATCGTTATTTTGAATAGCCGAAAAAGCAAGAACCGCGGCAATTTCGGTCATAAGTTCCTCTTTAAGTTGTTTTTCGGTGCCAAATTCGTTGGAACCGCTTACGTCAATTAATAAAACGACGGTTAATTCGCGCTCTTCATCAAATATTTTTACGTAAGGATGATTAAAACGTGCCGTAACATTCCAGTCAATGGAACGGATATCGTCGCCATACTGATACTCGCGAACTTCGCTGAAAGCCATTCCCCGACCTTTGAAGACACTATGATATTGCCCCGAAAAGACTTGATTCGACAAGCCTTTCGATTTAATTTCTATCCTTCTGACTTTTTTCAGTATATCGACTGTATCCATAATATTAAATGCGAAATTCTAAATTTCAAATTCTTTTACCTTTACGGCACTTCTACTACATTGAGTATTTCATTAATTATTTCTTCGGTAGTGATATTTTCGGCTTCTGCCTCATAAGTTAATCCGATGCGGTGACGCATGACATCGTTAGCCACTGCACGGATGTCTTCGGGGATGACGTAGCCTCTCCGCTTGATGAACGCAAAAGCTTTGGCCGCCAATGCGAGATTAATGCTTGCACGTGGCGAAGCTCCATAATAAATCAGATTTTCGAATTTGTGCAGGTGATATTTTGATGGATATCTTGAAGCGAACACGATATCGGTAATATATTGTTCAATTTTTTCGTCAAGATATACTTCGCGAACGATATTACGTGCGCGGAGAATGTCTTCGGGCTTAACAATGGTTCGGGTGGATGCTTGCTCTTTGGAAATATTTTGACGTAGAATCAACTTTTCCTCCTCTTGAGTAGGATAGTTTATTACAATTTTTAGCATGAATCGGTCAACCTGAGCTTCGGGTAGGGGATAGGTTCCTTCCTGCTCGATGGGGTTTTGTGTGGCAAGCACCAGAAAAGGTTCAGGAAGTTTAAACGTATGATCGCCAATAGTAACCTGACGTTCCTGCATTGCTTCCAATAATGCGCTCTGAACTTTTGCAGGTGAACGGTTAATTTCATCAGCAAGTATAAAATTTGCAAAAATAGGTCCTTTTCGAACCAAAAATTCTTCATTTTTCTGACTATAAATCATGGTACCGGTAAGGTCGGCAGGCAAAAGGTCAGGAGTGAATTGGATACGGCTGAATTTTAAATCGATAACATTGGCAAGTGATTTGATAGCCAATGTTTTTGCCAGACCAGGTACGCCTTCCAGTAAAATGTGCCCGTTGGATAATAGTCCGATTAACATACGCTCTATCATTTGTTTTTGTCCAATGATAACCTTATGCATTTCCATCGTAATAAGATCAACAAAAGAACTCTCAAGACGGATGCGTTCGTTTAATTCCTTAATATCAGTTTCAATCATTTTGCTTCAATTTTTTGCAAATATAAAATTTGATTATATGGCTTAAAATATGTGAGTGTTAATTTTTGTTAACCCCGTTGTTAAATCTTGTTAAGTTTTTTTGTGAGAATAATTAGTACGCTAAAATATAGTTTTTTATCAGGAATAATCGGGTGCTGCTAAAATAAACCGCTGATTAATTCATCCAGACTTACGTGCCGGAAATAATCGTCAATGTTGAATCCGGAAAGAGCATTTCGGATAACATCTTCCTGATGAGGAATGCCCTGAAGCGCATTTTCAATCTCAGACGTATCCAAGCGATTAAAGTAATCGCCAAAGATTTTAATATTGTTAATGACACCGTTATAAACATCTAAATCAAACTCAATTTTTCCACCGGTTGTTTTTATGTATTTTTGAAGAGTATATTTTGGAGAGTAACCGAAATTCCATTTCCAAGTTGAATATTTTGTTTCTACCAGGTAGTTGATGCTGGAAATATCGGAAGGTGTAAGTTGGTATTCTATGGCGTCGTCGTAAAGTTGCATAATGTTATCCATAATCATTTGACGGAAATCAAGCACATCCATAGGTTTTGCCAGATGGTCGCTGATGTTTGTAACGCGGCTTTGAACCGATTTCACTGCTTTATCGCGAAACTTCAGCGGGTCAACATTAAGAGCTTTTGTCAAATCGGACATTTTAGAAGAAAACAATAGTGTGCCATGATGCAGCACTTTATTTTTATACACCAATTCGGCATTACCCGAGAATTTCTTCCCGTCAATGGTCAGATCATTTCTCCCTTCAAAGCGGGCATCAATTCCTAATTTTAGTAAAATATCGAGGATGGGAAGGGTGTATTTACGGAAATCAATCATATTTTCCTTTTGTCCCTCAACGGTTTGGATAAATGAAAAATTAAGATTGCCAAGATCGTGAAATACGGCTCCACCTCCAGTCTGACGACGAACAACAATGATGTTTTTTTCCTTAATGTAATCAGTGTTGATTTCTGCAAGAGAATTCTGGTGCTTTCCCACGATAATGGAAGGACTATTGATGTACAACAGGAAGATATTATCGGTAAAATTTTTCAAAAAATATTCTTCGCTGGCAATGTTAAAATAAGGGTTGGTATTCGTACTTTTAATGCAAAGCATGGATGAAAATTTTTACAAAAGTAGGCAAATATAGTTTTTAGTGCCGAATTATTTCATTTGTTAAAAGTGGCTCGATTATACATTGGACAAGGCTTTTTTATGGTAATGCAATGTTTAATTGGTTATTTTTGCCAAATTATTTTTTTTTAAAAATTGCCTACTAAAATCAGCACAAATTAATGGATACCAATTCCCCCGTTTTACTTCCTGATGAAAAAAATAATAATGACGAGCCAGAAAACCAGCATGAACCGGATATTCCGCAGTTGTATTCTCCACAGGTAATTGGAATATTTGCAATTCTTTTTTCAATTTTATTTGGTGGTATTCTTTTGGCTATTAACTTCAAAACACTCAAAAATAAAAAAGGGATACAAAATGTACTGGCTTTTTCTTTTTTATACACGGTTACCCAAGTGGTAATAATGAATCAATTTATGAGTGCTGCCCCCATACTTTCTATTGTACTGAACGTAACAGGTGCCTTACTTTTAACGAATTATTATTGGAGGAATTTTATAGGTACAGATATCCTTTTCAGGAAAAAATCTTATGCAATTCCTTTGATTATCGGTATAGGTTTGTCGGTTTTATTGTATGCGCTATTAATTGTAAGTCAACAAGGCACTATCTAAAGCATTATTTTTAGTAATCCTATCGGGAACAGAAATCTGTTCTGAAAAACAACTTTCATTATTTTTAACTTATTGATGAAACTTTCAGGCGTTTATTTCGTTACTTTTGTAAAAGAATAAATCCGGAATGACAAAAAAATGAAAATATCGGATTAAAGTTTCTTTAAATCGAGCTGCCAGACAAAGCATTATTTTCGTAATTTATTTGTTGTGATTTTTTACATTATGTCCTTAGCGTAAATAAATTAGTCTTTGGCAAGAATTATTTCTATTCAAGAATAATCTATTGCAAAAGCATATTGATTATCACGTAAATTAAAAAGGTTGTTTTCTGGGAGTTTAAAAAAACATTTTTAACAATAAAATAAAGATAAAAAATAAGATGGATAAAATAAGTATTTTATGGGTTGATGATGAGATAGACTTGCTAAAACCCCATATCATGTTCCTTCAGCAGAAGGGTTATGAGGTATTTACTTCCAATAATGGGGATGAGGCTATGGATATTATCCGAACGCATACATTCGATATCGTTTTTCTTGATGAAAATATGCCCGGATTATCGGGAATTGAAACCTTGGCACTCATCAAAAATGCTTACCCTAATTTGCCGGTTGTAATGATTACCAAAAGCGAAGAGGAAGCCATTATGGAAGATGCTATCGGTTCCAATATTGCCGATTATCTCATTAAACCGGTAAACCCCAATCAAATACTGCTTTGTCTGAAGAAAAATCTTGAAAACAAGAAGCTTGTAAATGAAAAGGCAACTTTTGCTTATCAGCAGGAATTCCGGAATATCGGAATGGAAATTTCCAACAGGCTATCCCATAACGAGTGGGCGGATATTTACAAAAAATTAGCATTTTGGGAACTTAAACTCGAAAAATCCCAAGATGAAGGCATTATTGAAGTATTAAAGCTTCAGAAAAATGAAGCTAACCAGGTTTTTTCAAAATTTGTTGAAAATAACTACATTAACTGGCTTAACGGTTCATCAAAAGATCGTCCGATATTGTCCCATACACTTATTAAGGAAAAAGTTTTTCCAATTCTTAACGATCCCAACCCTCTGTTTTTTATTTTGATTGATAATTTACGTTACGATCAGTGGAAGGTATTACAGCCGATCATTGAAGAATATTTCCGTGTGGAAAACGATGAAATTTATTATAGTATACTTCCGACGGTAACTCAATATGCCAGGAATGCCATTTTTGCCGGTTTACTTCCTGCCGAAATAGATAAAAAATACCCTAAACTGTGGATTGAGGAAGGGGAGGAAGGAACCAAAAATCAATTCGAAGGTGAATTATTAGGCGAACAGTTTAAACGGTTTGGCAAGGATATTAAATATTCATACACTAAAATTTTAAATCTTACCGCTGGGAAAAAACTTGTTGAAAACATGCCAAACCTTATGGGTAATAAATTTAATGCTATTGTTTATAATTTTGTTGATATGTTATCACATGCCCGAACCGAAATGGATGTCATTCGTGAACTGGCAGACGATGAACCGGCTTACCGTTCGCTTACTGTTTCCTGGTTCGAACATTCTCCTTTGTTCGATATTATTAAGTTTTTGTCTGAAAAACGAATTAATCTTATTATTACTACCGACCATGGATCGGTAAGAGTAAACAATCCAGTGCGAATTATCGGCGATAAAAATACCAACACAAATCTACGATACAAAACGGGGAGAAGTTTAGGCTATAATTCGAAAGAAGTTTTTGAAATTAAAGACCCCGGTCAGGCATATTTACCGAGAACCAATGTCAGTTCCAACTATGTTTTTTGCCGGCGTAATGATTTTTTTGCTTATCCCAACAATTACAATTATTATGTAAATTATTACAAAAATACATTCCAGCATGGAGGCATTTCTATTGAAGAAGTGCTTGTGCCATTCATTACGCTAAAAAGCAAATAATTTATTAAAATAATCAATAATATTTGTTCGGAAATCAATGGAAATTTTCTGTTCTGTTCCTGATGACTTAGAAATTGCTGCTAAAACGCTTTTAGACACATATTCTCAAAAAAGAGTTTTTGCTTTTTTTGGTAAGATGGGTGCCGGTAAAACTACTTTTATTAAAGCATTATGTAAAATACTTGGCATTGCTGATGTTGTAAATAGTCCTACCTTTTCAATAATAAATGAATACATCTCTAATTCAGATACAAGTATTTATCATTTTGATTTTTATCGGCTAAAAACTAAAGAGGAAGCTTTTGCTATCGGAATTGATGACTATTTATACAGTGGAAATTATTGTTTCATCGAATGGCCCGATAAGTTTACTGAACTTTTGCCAGAGGATTTTGTAAGAGTTGATATCAAAGCAGACGAAAATATGATGGAACGAAAAATTGTTTTTTAAATGCCGATGAAATAGTAATTTTGTATTTAGTTTAATCCTGAATTTGATGGATTTTTTAACTTTTTAATTAAAATAACGGTTATGATCAATCCGGAAGACGCTACAGCATTTTTAAAGTATTCTAATGCAGAAACGCTAATGCCTAAACCCGAAACGCTTGAGATTTTCCGACAAAAGAGCAAACTGATTATTGGAATACCTAAAGAAACTACGTTCCAGGAAAATCGTATTGCATTAGTGCCGGAAGCTGTTGGATTATTGATACAAAAGGGGCATCGAATATTTATTGAATCAGAATCGGGAAAAATTGCACATTTTCCAAATAAAGAATTTAGCGAACTGGGTGGAGAAATCGTTTCTTCGGCCCACGAAGTATACCAGGCAGATATTATTCTTAAAGTTGCTCCTCCTACGTCTGAAGAAATTTCGCTTCTTAAACCCCATCAAATCATCATTTCATCAATGCGGATAAATAGCTTCGAGGAAGAAGCTTTCCGGCAAATGACGGCAAAAAAAATTACTGCTATTTCATACGAAGATATTAAAGACAAAACAGGGCAACATCCCGTAGTTCGTGCCATGAGTGAAATTGCTGGAAATACTTCCATTTTTTTAGCTGCAAAATATCTAAGTAACCTCGAATATGGTAAAGGCATCATGTTTGGAGGTTTTTCCGGAATTACGCCTACCGAGTTAGTAATCATAGGAGCCGGAACCGTTGGGGAATTTGCTGCAAGAGCTGCTATGGGTATGGGAGCTTTAGTTAAAGTCTTTGATGATTCGGTCTATAAGTTAAGAAGATTGCAAACCAATCTTAATAGTAGAATTTTTACTTCGATATTACACCCTCAGGTTTTATTGCAATCATTAAAAAATGCCGATGTGGTTATTGGAGCTTTAAGGTCTATTGATGGAAAAATTTCGACGGTAGTTACCGAAGAGATGGTGAAATCAATGAAAGAAGGCTCTGTGATAATGGATATAAGTATTGATCAGGGAGGCTGTTTTGCAACTTCACATTTAACCAACCATACTAATCCGATATTTAAAAAATATGGAGTAACACATTATTGCGTTCCGAATATAGCTTCAAGAGTTCCACATACTGCCTCATTTGCATTAAGCAATTATTTTGCACCTACACTTTTAAAAACCGGAGAAGAAGGCGGAATCGAAAATTTGCTTCGGACTGACTATGGCTTGCGACAGGGTGTATACCTTTACAATGGTATACTAACCAACAAATTTATTGGTGATCATTTTCATATTCCCTCTCAAAATATTGATTTGTTAATGGCCGCATTACATTAAAAAAGCCTGAAAGCAAATTACTTTCAGGCTTAAGTAGCGTGGACGAGAGTTGAACTCGTGACCTCCGGGTTATGAATCCGACGCTCTAACCAACTGAGCTACCACGCCGTTTTTTGAGGCTGCAAAATTAGAAAATTTTTGATACTATCGCATAGTTATTTCTTATTCTGCAATTATTTTCCTTTCACAATATATTATTCCCCGTTCAGCGAGGGAGTTAAGTATAAATTTTACACATTCAGTATCTTTTCCAATAAATTCAGGAGCCGAAATACCTGGTTTATTATAAAGTCCTTTGATTATCATACGTAAAGCGCTCGTAGCAGTATAGCCCGTAGTCCTTGCCATTGAATGTGTATGGGTAATATTATCAAACTGATCGTATAAATCCCAGAAATAAGTAGTCTTCTTTCCCTTTTCCATGCCTTCAACAATAATTTGCATTATTGTAATATCTTCATCCCCTTTTTCGAGTTTCCATTTTGGAAATAATAATTCCGATATTATATCTAATGGGCTGATTTTTTGATTTTTTATTTCAATTTTTTCTTTATTGAATAATCCAATTTCACGTAAAAATTTCATTTTTTCAATATGTCCGGGATAGCGTAACGTCTTTTCAACCATATTTGGGGCTTTAATAGTCTGGATTAAAGAGCGCAACCCGTCACTGTTAAATGCTTCCAGTGTTCCAATTTTTGGGAAAGTTAGAAATTCGGGTTCTGATAATGCTTCACGAACGATTATTTTTCCGTTTTCAACTATCCTTGCCGGACGTGTATATTCTTCAATAACATCAGCTGGCGAAAAAACAGCTTTATATTCAAAGGGTAATACCCTGATTTTTGGTAAGCCACCAACGTAAATTATTGCTTTTTCGGTTTTGTCGAGCATCATATCAGCATAACCAATCAATACATTGCTCATCCCCGGAGCAACACCCATGTCGGAAATAATTGTTACCCCTTTTTCTTTTGCGAAATCATCCAAAAGAAAAAAATCTTCGGGAAAGAAAGCAATATCTATCGCACTTTTTCCGGCAGCTATAATTGCTTTAAGTGTTTGAAATCCCATAAATCCAGGTACAGCATTGATAACATAATCATAATTTTTTACTAATTCGGTTACTTCATCAGGATGGGATAAATCTTTCTGTATGGCTTTAATATGTTGATTTAATGTAGCCTTCATAAGAGATTGCTCATTGATATCAGCGATGCTAATTTCAAAGTCTAAGTCTTTCGTCAGATCAATGGCTATGGGGCCTCCCACCAAACCTGCACCTAAAACAATTATTTTATACATTTCTTTATTGAATTATATTATTTATACTATTGATAATCAATTTTAATTGGTATTTAGTGCCGTTTAATTTGGGATATAACCACTCCTGAAATTACGATCAGCATACCAATAATTTTATTGAAGCTAAATCTTTCGGCTAAAATGAAATAAGAAAAAATGGCCGTAAATATTGGAATGGTGTTTGTGAAGATGTTTGCTCTCACTACACCAATTTCGCGAATGGATATAATATAAAAGAAATAAGCTCCCGAAGAAGCAAATATGGCTAATTGGAACAAAGCCGATACTTGGCTAAACGTAGGGACTACATGAGCAAAATGGTTGAAATCGAAGAAAAAGAATAACGGAAGGAAATATAAAGCTCCAATTGCATTTTGATGTGCAATTATTGTAAGGGCGGAATATTTTAAAGATAGGTTTTTTATAATAACCGAATAACCTAAAGACGATAATACGGCAAAAAACAATAGCATAATACCCTTCGGAGAGGCATTTAATGATAAATCCCTGTTGATAAGCATACATAATAAACCAAAAAAAGAAATGAAAATTCCAATAAGACTTAACCGCGAAAACTTTTCTTTTAGCGTAATGTATGCAATCAATGGACTAAAAAGTGGAATTGTACTTATTACTACTGATGATATGGTAGATGATACAAATTTAAGGCCAAAGCTTTCTCCTAAGAAATAGAAAAAAGGTTGGAATAGAGCTAATAACAAAAATGACTTATAGTCGGTAATTTTGATTCTTTGAAATTGATGCAGTAATGTAAGGAGTCCAAACAAAAAGACGCTGGAAATAATTAGACGTAAAAAAATGATAGTAATGGGTTCGTATGCAGTGATTACAATTTTAAACCATACAAAGGATAATCCCCAGAAAAGCATTGCTAATAATGCAAACAGGTATACAACAAAAGAATGTAATTTCAAGTTTCAAAATTTATTGCAAAGTTATTTATTTTCATTTACGAGGTTAATGCATCTTATTAAGGCGATGTAGCATAAAATATTTTTTTAGCAAATTGATGAAATTTTTTACTATAATTGCTCCACTCAACGGGATTTTTTTTGAATATTTGCCAAGTTATTTCTTATTTTCATCGAAAATAGAGCTAAATTTATGATTATTAATGGTTTACATGGTTATTTTTTGTCAAATACGTAAAAAATCATGTGCTAAATTTGTATCCAGAGAGTTAATAACAACGAAATGTTAATACTTTTTTGGCAAATTACATTTGGATATATTTAAAAACGTCGTAAATTGTGCCACCTTTAAGATGAATATATCATATTTTATAAATAAATAAAAATCAATATGAAAAGTAAAAATTTACTATTTAGCTTTTTAGCAATTTTGATGGGAACTGTCGTTTTTGCTGGGTCCATTTCTGGATTTGGCAAGCAAAAGAATAATGTTCCTGGCAAGACTAAAACAAAATCTTCGTATAAATCGTCCCAGATAAATATGAATTGGACATCGGTTGGACCGGACAATTTTGGGGGGAAAACCAATGCTTTTTTAGTAGACAAAAATGATTCTCAGCTTAATACATTATTTGCTGGCACATCGGGTGATGGAATTTGGAAATCTACAGACAAAGGAATTTCTTGGTCAAAGATTAGTAGCCCAGAACTTTTACTCAATGTTTCATGTATGGTGCAAGCTCCTAACGGAGAAATTTGGGTGGGAACAGGTGAACATTTTTATAATACCCTTTCAATTGACGGAACGGATAAAAAAATATTTTCTGCCTATGGTGGTCTCATCGGACATGGTATATACCGATCAGCCGACGGAAATTCATTTACTCAAATTGACTCAACAAAACCAGCAGAAAACGATACAACTTCGCCTTGGGCTTATGTTAATAAAATAGCTTTTGCTCCTAGTGGGAAAGTTTATGCCGCCACGAATGCAGGTTTAATGTGTTCTTCCGATAATGGTCTCAATTGGATGATGGCAAAATATAAATATGTTGATTCTACTTCTACTAATTATTTGCCATTAAACTTTTTTTGTACAAATGTAGCCGTCTCTTCTGATGGCGCTGTGGCTATTTCAGCCAATGGCAAAGGGTATATATCGGACGGAAGCGTTGATACAAATTTCGTTTGTATTTCTACATATATTCATGGAGATACATTAGCAGATTCGACTAAACTTCCTGCCAATGGAATTGGTTTAATTAATTTTGCATTTGCACCTTCAGATCCCAATTATCTTTATGCCGTAGCAATAGGAGATGGAACCAAATCCAGTATTGCTGTTGGTGAATTAGAAAACATATATTTATCAACCGATAAAGGTAATTCTTGGCGTATTATTGGACCAGGAGGCAGCGATTATTTTAATGTATTTGGTAATTATGAATCAGCAATTTCCAAATATAGTAATATTGGAAATTATGTCAATTCAATTGCCGTTTACCCTGATAATAAAGATAAACTATTGGTTGGCGGTACATATATGTGGGAAGGTGTAAAAGTAAATGAAGATGGCAATTATAATTGGCAAATAAAAGAAGCACAAACAATAAACCATTTTGATATTGTTTTTGCTCCAAACTCTTCTTCTACATGCTATATCGGTAGTGCTTATGGCATTCTTACCACTACTGATGGTTTTAAAACATTTTCTCAGATAAATCGTAATTATAATTCCGCACAATTTTATACCGTTGCTTTTTCTGCCGAAGGTGCTGTTATTGGCGGTTCACAGGATAACGGAACCATATATATTGATGGCACTGGTAATACAGTTCAGCAGGGAACGAAAAAAAATTCAGGTAATGGCGGCTATTGTGCAATTTCAAGCATTAATTCCGATATATTAATCTATTCATTACCCAATTGCGTTTTGAGTAGGTCGGATGATAAAGGTGGTAGTCAGTCCCCGGTTTTTTTAAGTTCATCTATTACCAATAAAAATACTTTCCTTACTCCTTTTGCTATGTGGGAAAGTTTTAATAATGAAAATAGCCGTGATTCAGTTAACTACGTAGCTAAAAAGCCAATTCCAGCTAACGGAACCATTGTTGCTAAAAGCAATAATCAACAGTATCCCTTTTATTATATTACCCCTCAAGCAATAGATTCTCTTGATACGATAAGAGTTAAGGACATTGTTTCCAACCGTTTTTTTATTGGTGTGAAAGACGCCGTTTGGATGACAAAAGAAGTACTTAATTTTACAAAAGAACCTACATGGTTTGAAATTGCTCAGGTTTCAGGCTATCCTTCAAGCCTAGCATACTCAAAAGATGCAAATCATTTATTTGTAGGTACAACTGATGGAAAATTATACCGGATTTCAAACCTTGCATTAGCTACTGATGCTGCCACTGCCGATATTAATAATACTACCTGTATTGTTTCTACAACCCAGATAGATTCAGCTAAATATACAGGACGGGCTATTACTTCAATTGCAGTTGATCCCAATGACGATAACCATGTTATTATTACGCTGAATACATATGGAGCTAACGATTATGTTTATCAAACAACGGATGCTATAAATAGCGAATACCCAACGTTTTCTTCCATTCAAAATAATTTACCGTCTATTCCAGTTTATTCTTCGCTTATTGATGTCCTGACATCAAATATTATTGTTGGAACCGAATATGGCGTTTGGACATTATCTGATGGTTTATGGGCTTCTCAATATAACGGGATTGATAACATACCGATAATGATGATGAAACAACAAACGATTAATCGTCCGGTAATTTGCGATACGCTAAACAGTGGTAGTATTGTAATTTATCCGGGAGTAAGCAATCTGGGAGTAATTTATGCTGCTACTTACGGTAACGGTTTATTTAAAAGCACCAGTTTTGTTGGAATTAATGACCCTGAAAATCCTATAATTGTTGCTGACAAAAATCAATTAACCGTTAATCCCAACCCAGCTTCTGATTATGCTGAACTTTCATACAGATTAATAAATTCATCCCCTGTGCAGGTAAACGTCATTGACTTGGCGGGTAAATTAGTTAATTCGATTAAATTGAATATGCAATCGGTAGGGCTGCATAAAATTATGATAGATTGCAAAAACTTAAATAATGGAACTTATGTTATGCAATTAATTACCAATGAACGCACAACTTCATCCAAATTCATTGTAATTAAATAATCTAAAAGCTAAAATTTTCAGTGATTACATCCATAACAGATATTGAATAAATAATTTAAATTATATAATATGAAAAAAACATACATTACGATTTTGTTTGCTTTCACGACTTTTTGTCTGTTTGCGCAAACAAAAAATTATGTTCCGACCCAGCTTACCCCTCAAAATAGTTCTGTTGATCAAACAACCGATGTTGTCCTTGATTGGAATGGCGTAGCCGGGGGCGTTGGAATGAAATATCAACTCCTTTTTGATTCGGATTCTACTTTCCAAAATACTCCAATTATTACAACTGGACAAACAAGTTATCAAAATCATAATTTATTTTTTGATATGGCTTATTATTGGAAAGTTCGTGCCATTGATCCAACAATACCTGATACTTCAGCTTGGTCGGATAGATGGTCGTTTAATACCATAGTTTCGGTAAAAATGAAGAGTAATCAGTCTGGAGATCAAAATGTTGATCTCAATTTATCTTGGTATGCTCAAACGGGATTAATTAGTTATGACTTCCAAATGGATACAACCAATACTTTTAACAGTCCTTTGAATTATAATTTAGAATTCGACGGAAGCGCTTCAAATTATAAAGTCAAAACTCTTTATTTTGGTAAAAGATATTATTGGCATATGCGTGCTAAAAATGCACAGGATACATCTGTTTGGTCTGATATACGCAATTTTAAAGTTGCTAGCAAAGTGTCTCTTTCAAGTCCGGCAACTAATGTTATTGACCAAATGCCAGATGTTCAAATATTATGGAAAAAAATTGGTGATACTCTTTTAACATACAAATATCAAATTAGCTTAAATTCTGCATTTACAAATATTGTTCAAGAGGGTTTAGATACCTCCAATTCATTAAGAGCCACGTCCGATACTCTTAAATTTGGGACGAAATATTATTGGAGAGTACTGGCTATGCATCCTATTGATACCGCAATCTGGTCGGAAACAAGAAGTTTTACGGTTAAAAGTAAAGTTACTTTAGTTTCTCCCCAAAATCAGGATACAACTGTTTCTATTTATCCTTTACTAGGATGGAAAAAGGTTACAACCATTAACGGATATCAAATTCAACTTAGCGATACTATAGATTTCTCAAGAAATATTATTAATACTACTATTGGTGATACCATTGAGTATAATGTTCCCGTAGCTTTGGAGTATGCTCATTTATATTACTGGCGCGTGAGAACATTCAATTCGCATTTAGATACAACACAATGGAGCAATCCATGGTGGTTCAAAACTGAAAATGAAGTTACTTTGTTAGCACCAGCAAATCAGGATACAAATGTATACATTCATCCGACTTTTTCATGGAATCAAGTAGAAGGAGCGTCAAGCTACATGATATCAATTAGTGATACGATAGATTTTTCAAAAAATATTATTGAAGCAAATGTTTCTTCCACAGAACATTATTTATTACCAGACACTGACACATTATTAAATGTGCATGTATATTACTGGAAGGTAAAGGCAATAAAAAATGATACAATATCTACGGATTGGAGTGATACATGGTCGTTTACAACTGCTCGTCCCGCAGGTATTGATAAGCCGATTCAGGCATCAAACATTTTGATATATCCTAGCCCCACTACTGGCAATGTATTTGTGAAAATATTTGCTAATAAGTCTCAACAGGCTAAAATGTTAATAATGGATTTAACAGGCAGAATTATATATAATCAAATTGTAAATTTGAATAATGGCCTAAATTTAAATAATATTAATTTGAGCAATTGTGAAAACGGTATTTATATACTTTCGGTTCAAACCAATAAAAATAACATCAGTAAAAAAATAATTCTGAATAAATAAGCAAATTATTTAATAATTTAAAAGCTGTTGCTTTTTATATGGCAACAGCTTTTTTTATTTTTATCCGCCATTAGAATTTTGCATTTATAATTAAAAATAGTGTAAATTTGGCATGGAATTTTTTAACAAAGGATACCAGAAATAGTAATGAATAAAATTGAGCTCGAAATTATAGGCATGTCATATAGTCAATCTCAACAAGGGGCTTATGCGTTAATTTTAGGCGAAACAGGGGGAAACCGAAGGTTGCCAATTATTATTGGCGGATTTGAAGCTCAGGCAATTGCAATTGAACTTGAAAAAATGAAACCTAACCGCCCACTAACCCATGATTTATTTAAAAATTTTGCCGAAACTTACGATATAACAATTACTGAAGTAGTTATTAATAAATTTTTTGAAGGGGTATTTTATGCTCGTTTAGTCTGTAATGATGGTCATAAAATAGATGAAATTGATTCCCGTACATCGGATGCTATTGCCTTGGCATTGCGATTTAATTGTCCTATTTATACCTATGAAAATATTCTTTCTATAGCTGGTGTTATTATGGAAGATGAAACAAAAGAACCTGATTTCTCTAAAGATGACAAGGATGAAAATGAATATTCTAATCTTACGTTTGAAGAATTAAAAGAGCTTCTGCAAAAAGCCATAGAAAATGAAGAATACGAAAAAGCATCTATTCTAAGGGATGAGATTAATAAACGTAAGTGAAAATCTTTTTTACACATATATTTACTGTTAACTTAATTTAAATCAGTTATGAATTTGAAGTTCCGTTTGATTATAATGAATTTTTTGCAATATGCAATTTGGGGTGCTTGGCTTATTTCACTTGGAGCATATTTGGGCGGTAACTTAAAATTTGATGGATTTCAGATTGGAAGTTTCTTTGCAACAATGGGTATAGCATCTTTATTTATGCCTGGAATCATGGGAATTATTGCCGATCGCTGGATTCCTGCTCAGAAATTACTCGGTATTTGCCATATTTTAGCCGCCGGATTCCTTATCGCTGCTGCACCCCAAACTCAATATGGATCACTTTACCCTTTGATCTTATGTAGCGTAATGTTTTATATGCCAACTATTTCGTTGTCCAATTCTGTGGCTTACAATGCTCTTACAAAGAGTGGACTAAATACCATTAAAGCTTTTCCTCCTATTCGTGTATGGGGAACGATAGGCTTTATTGTATCTATGATTACTGTAGATTTACTTGGCTATGCTAACACAGCCTATCAGCTTTATATGTCGGCATGTATCGGATTTGTTTTAGGCTTGTATGCATTTACGTTGCCTAATTGCGACGTAAGCGTTGATCGTGGAACAAAATCGTGGGTAGATCAATTTGGCTTGCGTGCTTTTACCCTTTTCAAACAATCGAAAATGGCCATATTCTTTATTTTCTCCATGATGTTAGGTATGTCTCTTCAGATTACCAATGCTTTTGCTAATGATTACCTTACTAATTTTTTCGGTAAAAATCCGGTTTATCAGGGTACTTTCGGAGTAGAGCATGCCAATATTCTGATTTCGTTGTCGCAGGCATCCGAAACCCTTTGTATTTTATTGATTCCATTCTTCTTGAAGAGATTTGGTATTAAAAAGGTGATGTTGATTAGTATGATTGCATGGGTATTACGTTTTGGATTACTTGGACTTGGTAACCCAGGTGGAGGAGTATGGATGTTGGTATTATCCATGATTGTTTATGGAGTAGCATTCGATTTCTTTAATATCTCAGGCTCTCTTTTTGTCGAAAATTCAACTGATTCATCTATCCGTTCTAGTGCTCAAGGCGTTTTTATGATTATGACTAACGGTTTCGGTGCCTTTATTGGTTCTTATGTTGCCGGATGGGTAGTTGATATGGCTGGTTGGCCTAGTGCCTGGTTTGTTTTTGCAATCTATTCAATGGTAGTTGCAATTTTGTTTGCGATTGTATTCAAACACAAACATAATCCCAAAGATTTGGAAATGGCTAAGTGATAGTTTAATATGGCTAATAACATAATATTAGATTATTTTAAATAATTTTTTCGCTTTAAAAAATATTTAAATAAATACCGCTTACTTTGAAGAAATGAAACAATATCTTGATTTATTAAGTTATGTGATGGAAAATGGCGTGCATAAAAGTGATCGCACGGGCACGGGGACCATCAGCGTTTTTGGTTATCAAATGCGTTTTAATCTTCAGGAAGGATTCCCATTACTTACTACAAAAAAAATGCATCTCCGTTCGATTATTTACGAATTGTTATGGTTTTTAAAAGGCGAGACAAATGTCAGATTTCTGAATGACAATAAGGTTTCTATTTGGAATGAATGGGCTGATAAAAATGGAGATTTAGGCCCTATTTATGGCTATCAATGGCGTAAATGGAAAACGGCAAATGGGGAAGCCATTGATCAAATTTCAAATCTAATCCATCAAATTAAAACCAATCCGGATTCACGACGCCTAATTGTAAATTCTTGGAATGTAGGTGAATTGGAAAATATGGCTTTACCTCCATGCCATATTTTATTTCAGTTTTATGTTGCAGGTGGTACTTTATCCTGTCAACTTTATCAGCGCAGTTGTGATATTTTTTTGGGAATTCCTTTTAACATTGCCTCATATGCCCTACTCACGATGATGATTGCCCAAGTTACTGGATTAAAACCCGGTGAGTTTATTCATACCCTTGGTGATGCACACATCTATTTAAATCACACGGATCAGGTAAAATTACAATTAACTCGGAAACCATTTTCATTACCAAAAATGAAAATAAATAAGGAAATTAACAGTATCTTTGATTTTAAATATAAAGATTTCCAACTTGAAAATTATGTTTCTCACCCATCTATAAAAGGTGAAATTTCGATATAAAATAATTATTAAATATATGATTTCTATTATTGTAGCTATTGCTGATAATAATGCGATTGGTAAAAATAATCAATTACTTTGCCATATTAGTAATGATTTGAAACATTTTAAAAAATTAACTTCAGGGCATACCGTTTTAATGGGGAAAAATACATATTTTTCGTTACCAAGCAGACCCTTACCTAATAGAAAAAATATTGTTATTACAGATAATCCTAACGATAAATTTGATGGATGTATCATGGCATATTCTATTGAAGATGCGTTGGTTAAAAGTAATAATAATGAAGAGGAGATTTTTATTATTGGAGGAGGTTCTGTTTACAGTCAATTTTTTCCTTATGCCAAAAAATTACATGTAACCAGAATCCATTCATCCTTTGAAGCCGATACATTTTTCCCTTTTATTAATACCGTTGATTGGCAATTAACGGATAAAGAAGAAAATCTTTTTGATTCCCAAAGTAATCTTCATTATTCATTTTTAACGTATGAAAAAAAATAATGAATAATTTTTTGAGCAAATTTATTTTTATTATAATTATACTAACTGGAATTTCTGGATGTAAATCCGAGATTAAAAGAACAAATAAAAAACAACTTGTAGTTAGTATTTTACCTTTAAAATATTTCGCCGAACAAATTGCTGGCAAAAATTTTGAAGTTTCGGTATTAGTGCCTCCGGGATCGAGCGCTGAAAACTTTGAACCAACTCCTCGTGAAATGACCGACCTCAGTAAATGTAATATGTACATAACAACTGGTAATTTTGGCTTTGATAACGTCTTAATGGAAAAAATATCGGCTCTGAATCCTAAATTAAAAATTATTGATGTTTCTAAAGGTATACAATTGATTAACAGTACAAATAATATTCATAATGAAAAAACATTTATTAATGTTGCAGATCCGCATATTTGGCTTTCTCCCCAAATGGCTAAAATAATAGCCCGAAATATTTTTGCCGGACTTTCAAGTAAATTCCCATTACTTAAATCTACATTCTATTTAAATTATCAAAATTTAATTTCAGATATTGACAGCTTGGATAAAACTATTAAGAAGTCATTATTGCAATATAAAAATAGAAAATTTATTATTTATCACCCAGCATTAGCCTATTTTGCAAGAGATTATGGATTAGAACAATTTTCTATGGAAGTTGATGGAAAAGAACCTACACCTCAAAATTTAAGTAATTTGATTGATTTGGCTAAAAAAGAAAATATCCATGTTGTTTTTATTCAAAAAGAATTTGATATAAAAATGGCTAAAGCTTTTGCACAAGAAATTAATGGTAAAATTATTGAAATTAATGTTTTATCTCCTAATTGGTTAGTAAACATGAAGTATATTACGCAGTCTCTTATAAAGAGTTTTAATAGTCAATAAGATTTAACTTAATATAAAATTTACCAATGAAACCGCTTGTTATTCTAAATTCCATCACTGCCGGTTATGACGATAATATTGTTTTGAAAAAAGTAAATCTTCAAGTAAATGAAAATGATTTTATTGGAATTATCGGACCCAATGGGGGAGGGAAAACGACTTTAGTTAAAATTATTCTCGGTATCTTAAAACCGATAAACGGAAGTATTGAGTATGCCCCAGAGGAACAAGGAAAAACTTTTATTGGTTATCTCCCTCAAATTAACCAGATTGATAAAAAGTTTCCAATTTCAGTTTTTGATGTTGTTTTATCGGGTTTAATGTCAGAGAAAATTAGACGTTATCATTTTTTATCAGATGATAAATCAAAAGCTGATGAACTTCTTAGTAAAATGGGCATTTTCGATCTACGAAAAAAGCCCATTGGAGAGCTTTCTGGTGGACAAATGCAGAGGGTTTTGTTGTGTCGCTCATTAATTTCTTCACCAAAATTGCTAATTTTGGATGAACCTAATACATTTGTTGATAATAAATTTGAATACGATTTGTATGAAACTCTAAGTGAATTAAACAAGAGCATGGCCATACTATTAATAACTCATGATGTTGGTACTATTTCTTATTATGTGAAAACAATCGCCTGTGTTAATACGTTTCTTCATTATCACAATTCAAATATCATTACAGAACAACAACTTGCTGCCTATAATTGTCCTATTCAAATAATTACCCATGGAGATGTGCCTCACACAGTTCTAAAAACGCATAATCATCTAACAGAATGAATATATTAATGCAATTTCAGTATGATTTTTTTATAAATGCGATTTTTGCAGCTTTGTTCGCTAGTGTTTCGTGTGGAATAGTCGGTACCTATATTGTTTCCAAACGAAAAGTGTTTATCAGCGATGGAATTACACATGCTTCATTTGGCGGAATAGGTATTGGCTATTATTTAGGCATAAACCCAATTATTGGTGCTGTAATTTTTGGAATTTTGTCAGCTTTGGGTATCGAATACATTTCAAAAAAAACA
>Ga0183098_10309_pt1 | contig 128781 bp, 105 predicted proteins | sample BioMet9_FD_128884 | JGI IMG/M metagenome (GOLD analysis project Ga0183098, IMG submission 128884) | Microbial communities from bioreactor (seeded with sewage sludge) at Lawrence Berkeley National Lab, California, USA - Biofuel... | ecosystem: Engineered > Bioreactor > Anaerobic > Unclassified ...
CAAGAGCAGGAAGACCGTCGGTTGGAGCAACTGAAATTGGTTTAGCGGTTGCCGGCTTTAGCCGGCTCACTCTTAAACCGCTTTGAGCGGTTCATTGCCTTTCATGCCCCCGGCTTTGCCGGGGGTAGCTGACTTATTAAATATTGCCGTGCTGCGGTCTCAAATGGGAAAGCGCGATACACAGAGCCCGCCGCTGGGTTGTAAAGCGAACATTAGCTTGGCTGGAAGACTTTCGTGGTATTCGAATAAGATACTGTCACTATTTATATATCTTTATGTATTTTATGGAACTTATTTGCGAACGTATGATATTTATATGGTTTTTGTGAAGTAGTAGCTGTTCAGGATGTCATCTAAAGTGGCTTATAAGCAAATCAGAAAGTCGAGTTATTAAATAAGTATAATAGGTATATTATGGTTTTAAGCTGCTTTTTAGTTTGTGAAAAATGGTACAGTATTGAATTAGGCTGATACATTGCGTCAAATAAGCGCAGAATTTAAAGTAGTGTCATAAGTGAAGAGGGTACCCATGACTAATTCTGGCAATATCGTTCCAGAGTCGGACGGCTGTCTCCTGGGACTGCGTCCTCTGGCTGGAACAAACCGCCTGGAGTCCCTGGCAGGGGCCAGTCGAATCTTCGGCCAGCGTCCGCGTGTGGAGCTCGTGCCGTCTGGCCCAGCACCCTCGGGTTGGGTGCTGTTGAGGGGCGCTTTGCGCGGCCGGGGCGACCGCTATGCCGCGTTTCTTTTGGTGGAGCGACGCGGCGGCGACGTGGTGCGTTTCGAGTTGCCGGTAACCCGGCGGGGCATGGTCAACGAACTGCTGCACCTGCCCGCAAACGTGGTCCGGTTCATCCTGGAGTGCCGGCAGGGCGAAGGCTGGTTTGAGGTCGGACCGTTTTCCTTGCGCACGGTCGGATTTTCCGAACGGTTGCGGCGTATGTACGCCCGGCTGTTCGCCGTCTACACCCGCCAACCCCGGCGTCGGCGCAAGAGCGTCGGCCTGCACGTGCGCACCGCCCTCCTGCAGCCTGAAGAGGCCTACCGACTGGCGGGCCGCTTCCATGCCCATGCCCCGGCCATGGAGTACGGCCGCTGGATCGCCCTGCACGACAGCCTGGACCAGGCCGACCGGGACGCCATCGCCGGGGCCAGCGCCGACCTGTCGGTCCGCTTCGTGTTGGTCCAGGCCGACCCGGAGTGCCTGGAAGGCCAGCTGTACCCCGGCCAGCCGGGCCCGGACTGGCCGCCCGACCCGACCGCCTGGTATCTGTGGCCGGGCCCGGGCGCCCGACTTTCCCCCCATGCCCTGTACTGGCTGGCCCGGGTGGCCTCCGACCGGCCGGACGTGGCCCTGATCTACGCCGACCACGACCATTTGGACGCGACGGGTTCCCGGTGCAGGCCGGAATTCAAGCCGGACTGGTCCGTGGAACTGCTGCGCGCGACCAATTACATCGGCCGGGCCCTGGCCTTGCGCGGGGACGTGCTGGCCGCCTGCGGCCCGGCCCACGGCCCCCGCAATGTCCACGACCTGCTGCTGCGCGCCGCCGAATGCCTCGATCCCGGCCGGATCGTCCACGTGCCCGCGCCGCTGTTTCACTTTCCCGACCAGCCGACCCCGGCAGGCGATCCGGAGGTGGTGCGGGCCCATTTGGCCCGGTGCGGCCAGGCCGGGGCGGTGGAGTCGATCGGCTACGGCTGCTACCGGGTGCGCTACGCCCTGCCGGCCGAGCCGCCCCTGGTGTCGGTGCTGGTGGCCACCCGGGACCGGGCGCCCATCCTGCGCCGCTGTCTGGAGAGCCTGTGTGACCGCACCCGCTATCCCCGGCTGGAAGTCGTGGTGGTGGACAACCAGAGCCGGGACCCGGAAACCCTCGCCTATCTGGCCGAACTGGCCGCCCGGCCCGGGGTGCGGGTGGTGCCCTACGACGCGCCCTTCAATTTCGCGGCCATCAACAACCAGGCGGCCGAGGCCGCGTCCGGCCAGGCCCTGTGCCTGCTCAACAACGACACCGAGATCCTGGCCCCGGACTGGCTGGACGAGATGGTGGGGCGGTTGTCCCAGCCCGGCGTCGGGGTGGTGGGGGCCAAGCTGCTCTACGAGGACGGCCGGGTCCAGCATGCCGGCGACGTGGTCGGACCGTGCGGCTGCGCCTGGCACCTGCACGCCCATCTCGCCGCCGACGCTCCCGGCTATTGCCGCCGGGCCCTGCTGGCCCAGGATCTTTCGGCCGTCACCGGCGCCTGCCTGCTCACCTGGCGTCACCTGTATCGGGATTTGGGCGGGTTCGACGCCCGGAATCTGCCTGTGAGCTTCAACGACGTGGATTACTGCCTGCGGGTGCGCGAGGCCGGCCAGCGGGTGGTTTTTACGCCCCATGCCGTGCTCTACCATCTGGAATCGGCCTCCCGCGGTCCCGACGATACCCCGGAAAAGCGCGCCCGGTCCAAGCGGGAAGCCGATTACATGCGGCGGCGCTGGAAAAAGGTCATGCGCCATGACCCGTTCTACAATCCGAATCTGAGCTATGCCCGGGCCGATTTCTCCCTCAACTGCGCTCCCCAGGTGGCCAAGCCGTGGCGCCGCTGATGCCGGCGGCGGGCACGCCGGTCCATCTGGTCGAGGAGCGCGATTCCCCGACCGCCGCCTACTATCTGTTGCCCGCCCTGGCGGCCGCCGGAGCACTGGTGCGCCGGCACGGCCTGGACACGGCCCCTTCGGTCCGGGAACTGGCCGGAAGCTGGGTGGTGTTCAACCGTTACGTGTCCGGCCCCTGGAAGCGGGCCGTGGCGGCCGCGCGGTCCGAACTTGCCGGCGTGGCGTATTTCATGGACGACGACCTGCTGGACGTGGCGGCGAGCGCCGGCTTGCCCGCGCGCTACCGCTGGAAGCTCTACCGGTTGGCCGGGCGGCAGGCCGGCTGGCTGGCGGCGATGGGGGCCGACGTGTGGGTCTCCACGCCCTGGCTCGCGGCCAAGTACGCCGCCCGTCGACCCCGCCTGCTGCCGCCGGCGGCCCTGTCCGGAGAGGTGCCTGTCGGGGCGGCCTTGCCCGGGAACCGGGTGTTTTATCACGGCACGGCCTCCCACCGGGCCGAAATTGCCTGGTTGCGGCCGGTTCTCGCCGCCCTGGTCGCGGCCGAGCCCGAGGCCGAAGTGGAGCTGGTGGGCGGTCGGGCGGTGGCCCGGGCCTACGCGGGCGTGCCCCGGGTGACGGTGGTCCAGCCCATGCCCTGGCCGACCTTCCGGCGCTTCGCGTTGTGGCCGGGCCGGGGCGTGGGGCTCGCCCCGCAATTGCCCACGGCCTTCAACGCCGCCCGATCACATGTCAAGTTCCTGGACATCACCCGATCCGGGGCGGTAGGGGTGTACGCCGCCGGTTCGGCCTGCGCGGCCGTGGTCACCGACGGTGTGGACGGACTGGTGGTGCCCATGGAACCGGCGGCCTGGGTGGCGGCAACGCGCCGGCTGCTGGCCGACCCGGCCCGGCGTCGGGCCATGCTGGCGGCGGCCCGGGAAACCTGTGTCCGTCTGTCGGACGCGGCCCGGCGATCCTGGACGGGGGAAGAGGAAACGACGGAATGAAAAGCATGTGGCGGTGGCTGCGCCGGCGCGGCCTGTTCGGCAAACGACCTGCGCCCGTCCAAGGGACTGGCCTTATCACGGGGTTCGAGCCGTACCGGAAGATCGGTCTGCACTGCACCTATCCGATCCGGTTTGCGCCGACGCCCCTGGAGGAACAGGCGGCGGCCGGGGCCCGATTCCCCGGCACCTGCCCCATCTGCGGGCACGAGACGGTTTTCGATTTTCCGGCCGGATTCGCGGACACCCTGCGCGAGGCCATGGGCAGCCTGTGGCAGGGCGGGCGCGGCATCGGCTCGGCCCTGTCCCTGTTGCGGGAAACAGGGGCCTGCGCGCATTGCCACTCGGCCAACCGGGAGCGGCAAGTCGCGTATTTTTTGAATGAAACCTACAAATTGAAAAAATGTCTCAGCTTTGCGGACTCCGTGGTCCTGTTCAACGCCGAGACCGCCGGGGTGCTCCACGCCCATCTGGCGCGCAACAAGGGCTACCGCTGCAGCGAATACCTGGGACCCGACTATGTCTCCGGACAGACCGTCAACGGGGTGTTGCACGAGGACCTGCAAGCGCTGTCGTTTCCGGACAACAGCGTTGATGTGGTCATCACCCGGGACGTGCTCGAACACGTTCCCGATCCCTACCGCGCCCAGCAGGAAATTTTCCGGGTGCTCAAGCCCGGGGGACGCCACGTTTTCACCGCGCCGTTTTACGGGCACCTGTTTTTCGACGAAACCCGGGCCCGGGAAGAGCAGGACGGGACCAAGCATCTCTTGCCGCCACTGTATCACCTCAATCCCATGGACCCGGAACGCGGCAGTCTTGTCTATACGATCTTTGCCCTGGAAATGTTGTTGAAACTCAACCGCCTTGGCTTCCTGCCGGCTTTGTGGCACATCTATGCGCCGCAAGCGGGAATCATCGGTACGAACGCCCTGTTGTTCGAGGCCACCAAACCGGCGAAATAGGGTCCTGCTTTGGCTTGGGTTCCGCGCCGCAGCACGAGGTCGCGGCAAACGACGCCACCATGTGTTACGAAGGAACGAAACCCTGCGAACGGGTGGTTCCGACACGCGCTTCTCTTCGTTTTTCCGTAGCGCGCAAGCAGCTTTTCCCCAGCCCTGACAAGCCGGCCTCCTGGTGGCGGCGGTCGGAAATCCCGTCCCGGCTGATCGGGCGCGGACCCGCGGAGTATTGAATTTCCTATGGAAAACAACAGGAGCCCCCGGTCTGCCACGGACGCGTCCTCGCCCCTGGAGGAGGGGGTGACGGCGTATCCGTTGCCGCCCGACTATCCGTTTCCCACGGTTTTTACGGGGATCGCCGCCAAGGACGCCATGCTGCATGCCGGAGTGTCCCGGCAATACTACGACGTGGGCGTGTCGGCCATCCGCTGCATCGAGGAGGCGCTGGCCCTGGCCGGCAAGTCCGAGGACACGATCGGTGCGATCCTGGATCTTCCCTGCGGTCACGGCCGGGTCGGCCGGGTGTTGCGGGTGCGCTTTCCCCAGGCGTCGCTGACGGCCTGCGACATCGATCCGGATGGCGTGGCGTTTTGCGTCCGACATCTCCAGGCCCAGGGGGTCGCTTCCCGGCGGGATTTCCGGGCCGTGCGCCTGGGACGCACGTTCGACCTCATCTGGGTGGGCTCGCTGATCACCCATTTGCCGCGCTGGCTCACGGAACGTTTTCTGTGCTGCGCCTGCGACTGGCTCGCCCCGGGGGGGCTTTTGGTGGTCAGCAACCACGGTCGCCGGGTGGCGGACTGGATCGGGAAAGGGCTGGCCGAAAAACGGCACCATGCCGCGTCCGACCCGTCCCGGCAGGCCTTGCAGGATTTCGAGCAGGCGGGCTATGGATTTTTCGCCAGCCATCAGAAAGGCTGGAACGGTCTGCTTGCCCGGTTGCTGCCGAGCCGGGCCTACGGGACGTCGCTTATCGCCCGGTCCTGGCTGGAGGGGCTTGCCCTGCCCGGGGGCCGGCGCGTGCTGGCCTACTGGGAGCACGCCTGGGCGGATTTCCATGACATCGTCGTGATCGGCGACGGGACTGCCCGGGATCGCCCGGGCGATGATCCGATTCCCACAGGGAGAGACCATGGCGCGGGATCCTGAACCGTCGACCGGAAACCCGTGCGCCAAGGAGGCTGCTCCGGCGCGCCTGACCGCCCTTGAACAGGCCTTGTGGCAGGCCGAGCAACGGGCGGCCGCGGCCGATGCCGTGCTCTCCCGGCTCAAGGCCGAGCGCGAGGGCGAGGCCCTGGCCAGCCAGATCCTGGCGCGGGAAGGCCAGGCCGTCAGGGAGGAGGCGGATCGCCTGCGTCTCCGGGTGGAGGCGTTGGAGAAACGCACGGCCGCGGATCAGGCCACGATCAGCCAGCTGCGCGATCGTCTGTTTGCCTGCTTTACCCGCCTCGAAAACCTGCAAAAAGAGCGTCGGGGTCTGGCGGGCCTGCTCGGGCGAACGGTTCAGGCCTTGCTGGGCTGCCGGTCCGAGGATCGGCCATCCCGGCGGCGGCTTGCCCGTTGCGCCAAGCTGCTGGTCGCGGCGGGGCTTTTCGACGCGGCATGGTACCGCCGCAAGTATGTCGACGTGGCCGCCTCGGGCATGGAACCGGTGTTCCATTACCTGCGCCACGGCGCGGTAGAGGGGCGCGTGCCGTGCGATCCCGCCGCCGCGTCCGACACGGCGAACACGGCCGGTTGAAGGCGGCCCGCCGCCGGTCGCAACCCAAAACCACGGTGTTGCCTATGCGCGATCAGGGCTCGGAAGCTCCCCAAAACCATGCCGCGGGACGCGACGGCGCCGCCTTGCCCCACGAGGCTTTTTTTTGCATAGCCGGCCCCTGCGTCATCGAGAGCCGCCAGGCCGCGCTGGAATGTGCCCAGGCCTTGGCCGGCATTTTCCAGGACGCCGGCGTTCCCTTTTACTTCAAGGCCTCCTTCGACAAGGCCAATCGGTCTTCGATTTCCGGTTTTCGCGGACCGGGCCTGGAAGAGGGGCTGGATATCCTGGCCGACATCAAGCAATCCCTGGGCCTGCGGGTGCTCACGGACATCCACGAGGCCTGGCAGGCCGCGCCGGCCGCCCAGGTCGTCGACGTGTTGCAGATCCCGGCCTTGCTGTGCCGGCAGACCGATCTTCTGGTGGCCGCCGCCGCCACCGGTGCCCGGATCAATATCAAGAAAGGCCAATTCCTGGCCCCCTGGGACATGGTTCAGGCGGTTGAAAAGGCGCGAGCGGCCGCACCGGCACCCGATCGCATCTGGGTGTGCGAACGCGGCACCAGCTTCGGCTATAACAATCTCGTGGTGGACATGCGATCCCTGCCGATTCTGGCGCGCACGACCGGTTGCCCCGTGGTTTTCGACACCACGCATTCCGTGCAGTTGCCCGGTGCCAACCGGAATCACAGCGGCGGTCAGCCGGAGTTCATTCCGGTTCTCTCCCGGGCGGCCCTGGCCACCGGCTGGGTCAGCGGCTTGTTTTTGGAGACGCATCCCTGTCCGGAAAAGGCGTTGTGCGATGCCCAGGCGATGTTGCCCCTTGGCGCGCTTCCCGAGCTTGTCCGGCAGTGGAAGACCGTGCACGCGTTTGCGGCAACCTGCACACAAAAGTCAACCGGTCCTTCCGGGTCTTTCGTGGGTAGGTGACCGGCTATGGTCAGCCCCGGAGGGCGACCATGAAGGACACGGATCTTCTTGGGGCTAGCCTGGGTTTACAGTTTTTTTACCCCGTGAGCGCGTACAAATATTTTCTGCTTTCAGCAAGATTGGCAAAACAGCTCGATGAAGCGTCCGGCCACGGCGGTGATGTCGTAGCGGTCGGCCCGTTCCCGGGCGGCCATTCCGGCCCGGGCCAGCCGTTCCGGATCGGTGGCGAAGGCCACAAGGCTCCGGGCGAGCCCGGAGACGTCGATATCGCCGTTGCGCAGGGGAATGAAGGCCCCGGCCAGGGGCTCCGGCCCCAGCATGGCCGGCACCTCGCCCACGGGCGTTGCCAGGACGGGCTTGCCCCGGGCCAGGGCCTCCATCACCGTCAACGGCATGCTTTCCCCGGCAAAACGCGTGGGCAAAAGCCCGAGGTCGCTGATGGCGTAATAGAGCCCGGAGTCGCGCACCAGGCCGAGCAAATGGACATGGTCGGGCAGGGGCAGGCACAGGAATTCGTCGTAGAGCGGCCCTTCGCCGAGCAGCAGCAGGTGGATGTCGACCCCGGACAACTCCCGGGCCAGATCCACGCTCCAGACCGCCTCGCGCCAGCCCTTGCTCTCCAAGGCCCGGCTGGCCAGGCAGACCACGAAGGCGTCTTCCGGCAGGCCCAGCTCGCTCCGGCTCGGACCGCCCGGCTCCGGCGGCTCCAGACCGTAGGGAAATTTGATGTAGACCGCCGGATCGTAGAAGCCGCGCGCGCGAAACGGGACGATGTTCTTGTCGGCCACATAGGTCCAGTAGTCGGCGCTGGCGCACAGGGCGGGCAATTCGGCGTCCAGGGCGGCCTCGGACATGGCCTCGTACATGCCGTGCATGCTGGCCACGTGCACCGTCCCCGCCAGGGCGGTGGGCCGCAGGTGCCGGGCGGCCCGGACCAGGGACTGGGTGGCGTGGTGGTGGGTGTTGACCACGTCCGGAGCGCACCCGGCCAGGACCTCCAGAAAATCGTCCGGATTGGAGGCGGTCCACACCGGGATGTTCGGCCGCAGCCGGACGCGCACGGCCGGTTCGGCGGGCACGGAGTCCAGGTTGTGGACGGCGACCGTCAGTCCGGCCGCCTTGAGGGCGTTGGCCAGGCGCAGGGGCCAGATTTCGCCCCCGCCCAGGCTGAAGGCGAACAGGGAAATGAGCACGGTCGGGGTCCGGGGAGCCTCCAGGAAACCTTCGACCGCCGGATCGTACAGGGCGTCCAGGTCCGGGACCGAGGCCGGCCGCCGGGAGGCGTGGAACCGGGCCACCAGCTCCCGGTGGCGGCGCAGCAGGGGGGCGTCCACCTTGTAGAGCCGGGCCACGGCGCGGGCCACGGCCTCGTGCTCGCGGTAGTAGGCCGGATCGTCGTAGCTTTTGGCCCCGGCGCTGTCCGCGTCCAGCCGGAACTCGCTGCCGGCGTCGGCCCGGAAGGCGATGCGCCCCCCGGCCAGCAGGTGCAGGTAGAACAGCCAGTCGCCGCAGATGCGCATGGACAGCCAGTCCGGGTCGTCGAGCAGGGGGAGCCCGGCCGGATTGCGGAACACCGCCGCGCTGACGTTGGGGATGGTGTTGCACACCCCCAGCCCGTCGCGCACCTCGGCCAGGGCCGAGCGGACAAAGGATTCCCGCCAGGTTGCCGCGCCCACCGGCTCCAAATGGTCGTCCAGGGTGAAACCGGTTTCCAGGCCGTCGGCGTCCACGAACCGGCACCGGGCATGGGCCAGCAGCACCGTCTCGTCGTCGAAGGCCGGGACGAGCTTGGCCAGGAAGTCCGGGGCGCACCGGTCGTCGCTTTCGGCGATCCAGCACAACGTCCCCCGGGCCAGGGCCAGGCCGGCCCGCCATTGCCGGAACACGCCGCCGCTGTTGACGGGGTTGGTCACAAGCCGGGTCCGGTCCGGGGAGCGGGCGGCGTAGTCGGCGAGGATGGCGGCGCTGCCGTCGGTGGAGGCGTCGTCGAGCAGGATCACCTCGAAATCGTCGAAGGTCTGGCCGTAGATGGAATCCAGCCGTTCCGGCAGGTAGCGGGCGTGGTTGTAGCAGGGGACGATGACCGACACCCGGGGGCGGCGTTCGGGCGCGGACGGGGCGTGGACCGGCGCCGGGGCCGGGGCCTGGGCGAGGGGCCGGGTGGTCAGCCAGTGCAGGAACGGATTGATCTTGTGGCGGAACAGGAGCGGATGGGCGGCGGCATGGGCGGCCGGATCGAAATCCGGATGGGGCGACAGCCCGAGGCGCCACCCCTCGAGCGTGTAATGTTCCACCGGATCGGTCGTTTTCCAGTCCACCGTCGGGGCCTGGGCGCGGTAGTGGTCCCGGTCGAAGTGGGGCAGGGCGGAAAGGGCGGCCTGTTCGGCCGGATAGTGCTTGCGGGCGGTGTCCTGGTCCCACAGGGCATAGCGGTAGCAGAACCGGTCCGGCGGCGTCCGGTGCGCCAGGGCCCGCAGCAGGAAGCGCACGAACGGGTCCAGGCCGGGCCGGGGGGCGTCCCGGTCCGGGTCCAGCTGGTCGTAGAGCTCGGGCAGAAAATAGGGGGCGGGTCTGGTCCCGGGGCCGTCCAGACGCAGCAGGTAGTCCCGCGCGGCCGTCAGCGGGTCCCGGCCGAGGCTTGGGCCTTCGAGCAGCCCGCTGTCGCGCAGGAACACGGCCTGGGCCTCAAGGCCCTGGTCCGACGCCGGATCGGCGGCCAACAGGGCCGTCTGGTCCAGATCGGCCCGGGCCAGGCGTTCCCGGACCACGGCCAGGCGGGCGTCGATCCGATCCGAAAACCGGGCAAAGGCCGCCTCGTCCCGGCGGCCCGCCTCCAGAGCCTCGATCGCCTCGGTCGGGATCACGCGCATGCGCCGCTCCCGGTGGGCGCGGGGCCGTTTTCCGTCCCCGGGGCGAGCAGGGTCCGGACCGCCTCCAGGTCCTCGGGCGTGTCCACGGACGGGCCGGGCGGCGTGCCGGTGCGGACCATGCCGATGGCCAGGCCGGCCTGGAGAAACTGGAGCTGTTCGAGGGATTCGGTCCGGGCCAGGGGCGAGGGGGGCAGGGCGTCGAGATGGAGGAGCACCTCGCGGCGGTAGGCGTACAGGCCGATGTGGCGCAGGGGCGCCGGCCCCGGCTCCCGGGGGTAGGGGATGGGGGCGCGGCTGAAATAGAGGGCGCGGCCGTCGTGGGCGCACACGACCTTGACCACGTGGGGATTGGCCAGGGCCTCGGGCGCGCAGACGTGGCACAGGCTGGCCAGGCTCCAGTCGGGATGGGCGGCCAGGGCGTCCACCAGCCGGTCGATGTCGGCCGGGTCGAGGCACGGCTCGTCACCCTGGACATTGACATAGATGTCGGCCGGGAGGGCGGCGGCGACCTCGGCCACCCGGTGGGTGCCGGAGGGATGATCCGGGCTGGTGAGCCGGGCCTTGCCGCCGAAAGCCAGGACCGCGTCACGGATGCGCGCGTCGTCCGTGGCCACGAGCAGATCCGCGATCCGGCCGGCCTTTGCCGCCCGTTCGTAGACGCGGCGGATCATGGGCTGACCGTGGATATCGGCCAAAGGCTTCCCCGGCAGCCGGGTGGAAGCGTACCGGGCCGGTATGACGCAAAGGGCGCGCATGGTTTCCTCGCTTGCTGAATTGGCGCCAGGGTGTCATGGTCGGACAGCTCTTGCAAGGGGGCGCATCGAGCCTCCTTCGTGTCTGAAGCATGGCAATCAACTTGACATTCCGGTTGATTTTCGAAGATTGGCAAAGCCAACACCGTATTTGTGGAATGTGGGAGATGGTCCCAGAGAGGCCGATGGGCTCCGGGGAGCGAAGGCGGTAGTAGCTGTGGGTGAGGATATTATTATGCGTTGCCACGCCATCCGGCGGGAATTGCTTTTTGTTTTGCTCGTGTTATTGGTTCTTCTGCCGGGGTGCTCTTCTTTCCTGCCCGCGAGCGGACCGTCTCGTTCCGCCATCAATGCCAAGGACCAGCCGACGCCGAATGTGACTATCGTTGACGTCAACGAGCAGGTCACGCGCGCCCAACTTGCGCGCCTCAACAAGAACACGCTTCTTTCCCTCGGGGGCGACTGCCGCAGTGGGGGCCAGCGTATCGGTCCCGGCGACGTCTTGTCCATTACCATTTGGGAAACGCCCCCGGCGGCCCTGTTCAGCACCACCACCGCCCAGGCGCTGAGCGGCAGCGGCATCCAGTCCAACACCGGCCCCACCAGCCTGCCCGATCAGCAGGTCAACAAGGACGGCACCATCAATGTTCCGTTTGCCGGTCTGATCCGCGTGGCGGGGCTGACGCTGTCAGAGATCGAGAAGACCATCCACGACCGCCTCGTGGGGAAGACCCATGATCCGCAGATTTTGGTTCGGCTGGTCAATAACGTGTCGTCGACGGTCACGGTGGTCGGTGAGGTCAACCAGAGCAAGATCGTCCCCCTGACGCCCAAATGCGAACGGATGTTGGATGTGCTGGCTTCGGCCGGAGGGGTCAAGCAGCAGACCAATAAGCTCATGGTGCAGTTGACCCGGGCGGACAAGGTCTATGCCGTGCCCCTGGACGGCTTGATCCGCGACAACCGGGAAAATGTCTACGCCGAACCTGGCGACGTGGTGACCGTGCTCTACCAGCCGCTGAGCTTCACCGCCCTTGGCGCCACGGATAAAAATGCCGAAGTCGAATTCGAGGCCACCGGGATCAGTCTGGCCCAGGCCCTGGCCAGGAGTGGCGGCCTCGTCGGCAGCCAGGCCGATGCCGCCGGCGTGTTTATCTTTCGCTATGAGCCGCGCGATGCCATGAACTGGCCCAGCACGCCCGAGGTGGTGACGCCGGACGGCCTGGTCCCGGTGATCTATCGCATTGACCTGCGTCGTCCCGAGACGCTGTTCGCGGCCAGGTCCTTCCCCATTCATGACAAGGATATCCTTTACGTCGCCACGGCACCGTCCGTGCAGTTCATAAAGTTCCTCCAGATCATCGGCTCCATTACTTCGCCGGCCCTTGGTACGGCGAGCAACGTGAAGAATTTGAGCCGGTAGTGCTAGCGGGGCTATGGGAGCGGATGCTTTGGGCCCGTTACCGGATGCCGGGCCCGTGTATTTGACCGCCAGCAAGGCGATCGCCCGTCTGCCCGGGTTGCCGGCCTTGCTGGCCGGGCCGGTGGTGCGCCACCGGCCCGGCCGGGCCGTGGCGGCCGGAACGCGGGTCCTGGCCTGGGGCCGCAAACCGTCGGCCGCGCGCGCCGAGACCCTGGCCGCGGCGCTGGGGCTGCCCGTGCTCCGGCTGGAGGACGGTTTCGCCCGGTCGGTGGGGCTGGGGGCCGAGGAACCGCCCTTGTCCGTGGTGCTGGACGACGTGGGCATCTATTATGATGCGACCGCTCCTTCCCGCCTGGAATTGCTGACCGCCCTCCCCCTGGACCAGACCCGGATCGATCGCGCGCGAACATTGATCGATCTGTGGCGTCAGGGCCGCGTCTCCAAGTACAACCAGGCCCGGGAATACGACGGGCCCCTGCCCGAGGCGTACGTGCTGGTGGCGGACCAGACCGCCGGCGACGCCTCCATTGCCTGGGGGCTGGCCGGACCGGAGAGCTTTTCCCGGATGCTCGGCGCCGCGCTGGACGAACATCCGGGCCGGACCGTGCTGCTCAAGGTCCATCCCGAGGTGGCGGCCGGACGCAAACGCGGCCATTTCGACCTGGACCGGCTGCGCCGCGACGGCCGCGTGCGGGTGCTTGGCGAGGCGGTGCATCCGGTGCGGCTGCTGGAACGGGCGGCGGCGGTCTATACCGTCACCTCGCAGCTCGGGTTCGAGGCGCTCCTGTGGGAGCGGCCGGTGCGGACCTTCGGCATGCCGTTTTACGCCGGCTGGGGCCTGACCGCCGACGACCTGCCGGCCCCGGCTCGCCGTCGGCCCGTGTCCCTGCCGGCCCTGGTCCACGCCGCCCTGGTGGACTACGCGCGCTACCGCGATCCCGAGACCGGCGGGCCCTGTTCGGCCGAGCGGGTGGTGTCGTGGCTCGGGCTCCAGCGCCGGATGCGCGAACGCTTTCCGGCCCGGGTGTACGCCCTGGGCTTCTCGGCCTGGAAGCGGCCCCTGGTCCGCGATTTCCTGCAGGGCAGCCAGATCCGGTTCGTGACCCGGCCGTCCCAGGTCCCGGACGGGGCCGCCTTGGCCGTGTGGGGCCGGCGCGATCCGGCTCCGGTGCGGCCTGGCCTCCTGATCCGTCTGGAGGACGGTTTTTTGCGTTCGGTGGGGCTGGGCGTGGACCTGGTGCGGCCCTTGTCCTGGGTCGCGGATACGCAGGGCATGTACTACGATGCCGGTGTGCCCTCGGCCCTGGAAGCGCTGCTTGCGGGGCTGACCTTTTCCCCGGAATTGTTGGATCGGGCTCGTGCCCTGCGGCGACGCCTGGTGGCTGAGGGCGTCACCAAATACAACGTGGACGTCGGGCGATGGCGCCGGCCGGCTGGCGCCGCTCGGGTGGTTCTGGTGCCGGGCCAGGTGGAGGCCGATGCCTCCATTCGCTTTGGCGGCGGTTCTGTACGGACCAACATGGGGTTGCTGCGGGCGGTGCGTTTGTTGGAACCAGATGCCTATATTGTTTACAAGCCGCATCCTGATGTAGTAATCGGCATGAGGTCAGCCGGTGTTGGTGAAAATGCGGCGGATTCCTTGTGCGACGCGGTGGTGTTGCATGCTTCCATGCGGGACCTGCTCGAGCAGGTCGATGCGATCCATGTCCTGACTTCCCTGGCCGGATTCGAGGCTTTATTGCGAAAAAAGATGGTGTTTTGCCATGGCCGTCCCTTCTATGCAGGTTGGGGGCTGACCCGTGATCTTGATCCGCCCTTGCGGCGGGGACGGCAGCTGGATTTGGATGAGTTGGTGGCCGGTGCGCTTTTGGTCTATCCCACGTATTGCCATCCGGTGACCGGCCGTTTCACCACGGCCGAAGCTGCCCTTGACCTCCTGCTCGCCCAGCGTGAGCGGGGGGCGGTGTTACCCTGGTGGCGGCGCGCGCTGCGCCCCTGTCTGGCGTTCCTCAAACAGCGCAAAGATCGCGCCGCCGGGGAGGAACAATGAGCGATCCCGAAAAGCCCAAGGTCATCTGTCCCGACCCGGAAGACCAGGCGGTCGACACCCTGGCCATCGCCCGGAGCGTGTTCGACATCGAAATCGAAGGCCTTCTCTCCGTGCGCGACACCCTCAACGGGGGGTTCGCCGATGCCGTGGCCTGTCTGCTCGGCTGCCAGGGCCGGGTCATCACCTCCGGCATCGGCAAGTCGGGCCTGGTGGCGAAAAAGATCGCCTCGACCTTTTCCAGCATCGGCGTGGCCTCGGCCTTCCTGCATCCGGTGGAGGCGGTCCATGGCGACCTGGGCCTGGCGCGCCCCACGGACGTGGCCCTGACCGTGTCCAATTCGGGCGAGACCCGCGAATTGCTCGCCATCCTGCCGGAATTGACCCGCATCGGCTGCAAGACCATCGCCCTGACCGGCAGCCTGGAATCCTCGCTGGCCCGGATGGTGAACCACGCTGTCCTGGTCCGGGTGCCGCGCGAGGCCTGCATCCTGAATTTGATTCCCACGGCCAGCACCACCGCCGCCATGGCCGTGGGCGATGCCTTCGCCACCTGCCTGGTGCGGGCGCGCAAGGTCACGGTCGACGACTTCTACCACTGCCATCCGGGCGGTGCCCTGGGCCGGCGCCTGTCGGAACGGGTCAGCCGGGTCATGGCGCGTTCCGACATCCCCATGGTCGGGCGCGACCATCCCCTGCGCGAGGCGGTGGAGATCCTGGACCGGGGCGGCGTGGGCACGCTGATCGTGGTGGACGGCGGCGGCCGGGTGGTCGGCGTGGTCACCGACGGCGACATCCGCCGGGCCCTGGTCAAGGGGCGGCTCGATCTCGGACGGCCCACGGATTCCATCATGACGGCCAGCCCGGCGACCATCGCCCACGACAGGACCCTGGAAGAGGCCATCGACCTCATGGAACAGCGCGGCATCACCTCGCTGCCGGTCGTGGAAAACGCCGGACGGCTGGTCGGCATCCTGCATATCCACGACATCCTGGGCAAGGGTGCCATCCGATTCGGTGAAGGCGGCGTGCAAACGGGGCCCGTCGAACCCCGCAACGGGTAAGACCGTGGGATTATGCCGCAGACTGGTCCGGTTGTTGTTTCGCACCGGCGCGTTTCATGCTTTTGCCCACACACGCGGTCCGTTGACGGTTTCCGCTCTTTATCCTACGGTTTCTAGGAAACGGGGCAGGGACTCAGGGCGGTTTGCAGAAACCTTGCACGCACACCGCAGCGCACACCACGGCGCGTGCGGGTTTTTGTGGGCCAGTACTACGACTGGCTGAAATTTCAATGGACAATCGGTTGCGGATGTCCGGTGTGCCGTTGTTCCCGCACGGACGTTTTGTGTTGCCTTTAAACACGGCATGAGTGTATTCTATTCAGACATTTTCGTCTTCCTCCTTCCGTCGGCGCCTGCGGAAGGGTTCGCATGCTGTTTTTTCTGCTGCCCGCCATCCGCAACCTCCAACGGGGTCCGGTGCCGTGTTCGGCGTTCCGGCCCATCGGTCTTGCCCCTGCCGCCGTTTCAGGCGGGACACCTGACGGGGAACGCCGCCCCCCGGGGCGAAGGCGGCATGAATAAGGTACGTTTTGCTCGTGATTGGACCGGGATCAAAAGGCCGGCAGCGCGTTTTGTCGCACGCAACGCGCTTGCGTAGGTCCGGTGGTCCGGATGGGCCGGTTGCTTCTGGCCGGCAAAAGGACGCAGCATGAAGGTTGCCATAGTTGGGGCGGCATGCCGTCTTCCGGGCGGGGTAGACTCCCTGGAGACGCTTTGGGACGTATTGGCGAACGGACGGGACGCGGTCAGCGAGATCCCGCCCGAACGTTTCGACGTAGCCGCCTTCCGCCATCCCAAGCGCAGTGCGCCGGGACGGTCGTGTACGTTCGCCGCCGGCGTGCTCGACGACATCGAGGCGTTCGACTACGCCTTTTTCGGCATTTCCCGGAAGGAAGCCGAATACATGGACCCCCAGCAGCGCCTGTTGCTGGAACTGGCCTGGGAAGTCCTGGAGGATGCCCAGATCCGGCCGTCCGCCCTGGCCGGCACCGCCACCGGCGTCTATGTGGGCTCCTCCTCCCTGGACGGCAGCATGGCTCGCGCCGATGACCCTTGCGTCATCGGGCCCTATTCCATGACCGGCAACACCCTGAGCCTGCTGTCCAACCGCATTTCCTACCTGCTCGACGCCCGCGGCCCGAGCATGACCATCGACACGGCCTGCTCCTCGTCCCTGGTCGCCCTGCACCAGGCCTGCCAGGCCCTGGCCACGGGCGAGGCGACCATGGCCATCGCCAGCGGCGTGCACGTGCTGTGCAGCCCGCTGCCCTTCGTGGGCTTCTCCAAGGCCCACATGCTGGCCGCCGACGGCCGCTGCAAGGTCTTCGCCGCCGACGCCAAGGGCTATGTCCGGGCCGAGGGCGGGGTGGCGCTGCTGCTCAAGCCCCTGGACGCCGCCCTGGCCGACGGCGACCACATCCACGCCGTCATCGACAAGACCGGCGTCAACACCGACGGCCGCACCATCGGCATCGCCTTCCCCAACCAGGACGCCCAGATGGCGCTGTTGCGCGCCCTCTACGACGCCCCGGACATCGATATCCGCAACCTCTGCTACGTGGAGGCGCACGGCACCGGCACCGCCGCCGGCGATCCCGTGGAAGCCCGGTCCATCGGCGAGGTGTTTTCCAGCTTGCGCCCGGAAGGCCCGCCCCTGCTCGTCGGGTCCGTGAAAAGCAATCTCGGCCACCTGGAGCCGGTTTCCGGCCTGGCCGGCCTGCTCAAGACCGTGCTCGTGCTCGACAAGGGCCTGGTGCCGCCGAACCTCCATCTGGAAACGCTCAATCCGGACATTGATTTCACCGACCTGCGCCTGGACCCGGTCACGGCCCTCACCCCGGTGCCGCCCACCCCGGGCGCGCGCCTGGCCGGGGTCAGTTCCTTCGGGTTCGGCGGCGCCAACGCCCACATCGTCCTGGAACAGACGCCGACACCCCAGGCCGCCCCGGCCTGGACGCCGGCGGACGGACCCTTGCCGCCCGTGCTGCTGTCGGCCAAGAGCCTGCCGAGCCTGCGCCGGCTGGCCGGCGCCGTGGCCCGGGACCTGGCCGGCGCCGATCCGGCCCGCTGCCGGGCCCTGGCCGGCCGGCTCGCCCTGCGCCGGGACCAGCTCAGCCACCGACTGGCCGTGTCCGCCCCGGACCCGCAAACCCTGGTCGCGCGCCTGGACGCCTTTGCCGCCGGCGCGGAACGCCGGTCCGATCCGACGTGCGCCTTTGGCGAGGCCCTGGGCGGCCACCCCAAGCTGGCTTTTGCCTTTTCCGGCAACGGCGGCCCCTGGCCGGGCATGGGCCAGGCCCTGCTCGCCGCCGATGCCGACGCCCGGGCCATGCTCGACCGCCTGGACGCCATCCTCGGCGACCTGCTCGGCTGGTCGGTCAAGGCCGTGCTGCTCGGACCGCCCGAAGCCCAGGATCTCGGGCCCATCGAGGTCGTGCAGCCCCTGCTTTTCGCGCTCCAGGTCAGCCTGTTCGCCGCCCTGACCGCCAAGGGCCTGGTCCCGGACATGGTCTACGGCCACAGCATCGGCGAGGTGGCGGCGGCCTATGCCAGCGGCGCCCTGTCCCTGGAGGAGGCCTGCCGCGTCATTGTCGTGCGCAGCGTCCTGCAGGGCGAAACCGTCGGTCGCGGCGGCATGGCCGTGGTGCAGCTCGGGGGCGAGGCGGCCGCGGCGCTGCCCGAGGTCGCCGACGGCACCCTGGCCGTGGCCGCCGTCAACAGCGCCCGCTACGTGACCCTCTCCGGCCCGGACGACGCCCTCGACGCCCTGGTCGCGCGCCTGAAGGCCAAGCGGCTGGTCTGCCGCCGCCTGGAGCTGCGCTATCCCTTTCACAGCCGGGCCATGGATCCGATCCGGGACCGGCTCCTCGACCGGCTGGCCGGCCTGACCCCCGGCGAGACCGCGATTCCGCTGTATTCGACGGTGACCGGCGCGGTCTGCCCGGGTACGGAACTCACGGCCGGCTATTGGTGGCGCAACATCCGCCAGCCGGTGCTGTTCGCCGCCGCCACCGCCGCCGTCCTGACCGACGGCGCCCGCATCCTGGTCGAGATCGGCCCGGACGCCCAGCTCGCGCCCTTTCTCAAGGCCGGCCGCGAGGAGATCCCCGAGCCCTCGGTCTCCCTGTCCTCCCTGCGCCGGGACTTGCAGGACCCCGAGCTGCCCCGCCACCTCTGGCAGCAGGTGCTCGTCCACGGCGGCCAGCCGGATCTGACGCGCTTTTTCCCGGAGACGCCGCCCTATCTGCCCTTGCCGGCCTATCCCTGGGACCGCGAGCACTGCCTGGCCGCCTCCACTCCGGAGAGCCTGGGCCTGTTCGCGGCCAAGGCCCCGGCCCATCCCCTGCTCGGCCGACGGGCGCGCGGCCGGCTCGATGTCTGGGAAAACACCCTGGACCCGGATTTGCTGCCCTTTCTGGCCGACCACAAGCTCGACGACGCCCTGGTGCTGCCCGGCGCGGCCTATCTCGAAATGGCCCTGGCCGCCGCCCGGGAAACCCAGGGCCTGGAAAGCGCGGAACTGGAAAACGTCGAATACCGCCAACCCCTGTCCCTGGCCTCGGGCCATGCCCGCATCACCCGCCTGACCCTGGCCCCGGGCGGCGATTTCCGCATCGAAAGCCGCGAGATCCTCCACGACACGGCCTTCACCCTCCACGTCCTGGGCCGGATCGTGCCCCGCCGCGACAACCTGCCCCAGCCCGAGCCCGAACGCCTCGATCCCACGACCTGGGGCGCGCTCCAGGACGTGGACCACCTTTACGACGACGGCCGCGAGGCCGGTCTGGCCTTCGGTCCCTGCTTCCGGCCCATGACCGCGGTCTGGCGCGACGGCGACACCGCCCACGCCCGGCTCACGCTGCGCCCCGAAGCCGCCTATGCCGGTGCCATCCTCCATCCCTGCCTGGTGGACGGCGCCTTCCAGGAACTGCTCGCCCTGGCCAGCTGGCACACCAAGGGCCAGTCTCCGGCCGCCTACCTGCCCATGCGCACCGGCCGGTTCCTCCTGTTCCGGCCCGGTCTGGCCGCCTTTGCCCAGGCCCGGCTGACCGGCCGGGGATTGCGTTCCCTGACCGCCGCCTTCCGGCTTTTCGACGCCGACGGCCACGAATTGGCCCGGGCCGAGGATTGCCGCTTCGCCCGTTTCCAGACCCGGGACAACCTGGCCCGGCAGCAGCACGTCCACGCCCTGCTCCCCCTGGCCGTGCGCCATCCCCTGGACACGACGCCGGCCGCCCTGCCCGGAGCGGACGGGCTCGCGGCGCGTCTGGCCCCGGTCCTGGCCGGCCTGCGCGACGATCCCCAGGCCTTGGCCCGCAACCGGGACGCCGTGCCCCTGCTGACGGCCATGCTCGTGTCCCGGCTCCATCGGGCCCTGGTCGACCTGGCTCCGGCCTGCGCCACCACCGGCCTGACCGTGACCCGGTTCCTGGCCGGCGGCATCGCCCCGGAACACGAAACCTATCTGCGCCACGTCCTCGACCTGCTGGTCGCCATGGACCTGGCCGAGCGCGAGGGCGAACGCTTCCGCCTGTCCGCCTGCGACCTGCCCCCCGAACCGGAACTGTGGGGCGACGCCTTCCGGGATTTTCCGGATCTGGCCGGAGGGCTGGTGCTTTTGGCCGATTGGTCCGAACGGCTCGAAACCGTGCTGCGCGGCCAGACGGCCGCCGGCGGCCTGTTCGAGCGGCTGTGGCAAACCGATCCGGCCCGTCGCGACGCCCGGGAGGCCCTGGCGGCCCTGTTCGGCATCATGCGCCGGGAGCTGCCCCCCGGCGCCCCCCTGACCGTGCTCGAACTCCAGGCCGGCAAGGGCGATCGGACCGGGGCCCTGCTCTCCCGGGTCCCGCCCGGTGGCTGCGCCTACCTGGCCACGGACCCCGATCCGGACCGGGTGGAGCGCCTGCGCATCCGTTTCGCCGACCGGCCCGACTGCACCGTTCTCGCCTTGGACCCGGCCGGGGCCGATGACCCCGCCCCGGACCGGGGCCTGCCGGCCGGCGGCTGCGATCTGGTCGTGGCCGGCCACGAACTGGCCGGGCTGCCCGATCCGCTCCGGGCCCTGAGCCTGGCCTGCCGCCTGCTGCGGCCAGGCGGCAGGCTCGTCCTGACCGCCCCGGCCCCCCACCCGGTGCGCCATCTCCTGTGCGGCCTCGATCCGGACTGGTGGCGCGACGACGACCCCCAGGGCGTCACCCGCCTGCCCGGAGCCGACGACTGGACCGCGCTGCTGTCCCGGGCCGGCCTGACCGGGGTCACCCGCCTGGACGACGGCGACACCGAGGCGGCCGAATATTTTCTGTTCACCGGCACCCGGCCGGTCGAAACCGCCCGTGCGCCCGCGTCCCCCGAACCGTCCGCGCGGCGTTACCTGCTGTTGGCCGATGCCGCGCCTTCGCCCCTGGCCGCCGGCCTGGCCGAACGGTTGGCCCTGGCCCTGGCCGCGTCCGGCCGGTCCCTGCTGTCCGTCGTGGCCGGACAGGACTTCGCGCCCACGGCGGACGGTTTCACCCTGGACCCCGAAAGCCTGCCCCAGTGGGAGGCGCTGTTTGCCGCCCTGGCCGCCGATGCCGACGCGCCGCCTCTGGAGATCATCCATTGCCTGGGCCTGGACGACCGCCAGGACCTGCCGGCCGAGGCGCTCGACGCCCTGACCGCCCGCCGGCTGGTGGCGGCGGGGTTGTGCGTCCGGGCCTGGCTCGAAACCAAGCTCCCGGCCGGCCTGTGTCTGGTCACGGGCGGCGGCGTGCCCCTGGCCGGACTGCCCGGCCGGGTGGTGCCCTCCCAGGGACCGCTGGTCGGCTTCGGCCGGGTCTGCATCAACGAGGCGCCGGGACTTTCCCCCCGGCTGGTGGATATCCAGGCCGCCCCGGACGGGTCCGTTCCCCTGGAGGCGGCCGTGCGGGAAATCCTGTTCCCCGGCCGCGACACCGCCCCGGACGGTGTGCCCTGGGATCGGGAAGTGGTGCTGTCGCCGGCCGGCCGCCATGTGTTGCGCCTGGCGCCCCTGGAGCTTTTGACCCGGACCGATCCGGCCCGGGAGGCCGACTTTCCCCTGGCCCTGGAAGTGCACGGCCAGGGCCGGCTGGACGGCGCCGACTGGCGCCGGACCGAACCCCGACGCCCCGGACCGGGCGAGGTCCTCCTCGACAACCGGGCCGCCGGCGTCAACTACCGCGACATCATGTTCACCCTGGGCCGCATTCCCGAGGAGGCCCTGGAGGCCGGGGCCTCCGGCCCGAGCCTGGGCCTGGAATGCGCCGGCCTGGTGACGGCCGTGGGCGACGGGGTCGCGGACATCGCCCCGGGGGACCGGGTGTGCTGCCTGGCCGGGGGCTGCTACGACTCCCAGGTCCTGGCCCGGGCCGAAACCGTTTTCCCCCTGCCCGACGGGCTGTCCTTCGCCGCCGGCGCCACCCTTCCGGTGGCCCATTTCACGGCCTATTACGCCCTGGTCCACCTGGCCCGGCTGGAACCCGGGGAACGCCTGCTCATCCACGGCGCCGCCGGTGGGGTGGGGCAGGCCGCCATCCAGGTCGCGCGCCTGCTCGGGGCCGAGGTCTTCGCCACGGCCGGTTCGCCCGAAAAACGCCTGCTCCTTTCCCGGCTGGGCGTGGAACATATCTACGATTCACGGTCCCTGGACTTCGCCGACGGCATCCTGGCCGACACCGGCGGCCGGGGCGTGGACGTGGTGCTCAATTCCATCGCGGGCGAGGCATTGCAAAAAAGCCTGGCCGCAATGGCGCCCCTGGGCCGGTTCCTGGAACTCGGCAAGGTCGATTTCTACGGCAATTCGCCCTTGCGCATGCGGCTTTTGCGCCACAACATCACCTTTTACGGCATCGACGTGGACGAGGTGGTCAAGGAAAAGCCGGCCCTGTGCCGTCGGCTGTTTTCCGAGATGCTCGACCAGTTCGCGACCGGCGCCCTGACCCCCCTGCCCCATGCCGTCCATTCCCGGTCCGACCTGGCCGAGACGTTGCGCCTGATGCAGCATTCGCGGCACGTGGGCAAGCTCGTCGTCGTGCCCGACGCCAGCCCCTTCGGCGTGGTCGACGCGCCCGTGCCCGAACTCGGGCCCCTGTCGCCCCGGGCCAGTTATCTCGTCACCGGCGGTCTGGGCGGCCTGGGCCGGGTGGTGGCCAAGCGGCTGGTCAAGCTCGGAGCGCGCCGTCTGGTCCTGGTGGGGCGTTCGGGCGCGGCCTCGGCCTCGGCCCGGGCGGTCGTGGCCGATCTGGAAGCCCGGGGCGCCGCCGTGACCGTGGTCGCGGCCGACCTGTCCGATCCGGCGGCCGTGACCGGGGTGTTGGCCCCGGCCCTGGCCGCCCTGCCGCCCCTGGCCGGCATCGTCCACTGCGCCGGCATCCTGCGCGACGCCACCATCGCCAACCTGGCCCCGGACGATTACCGGGCCGTTTGCCGGGCCAAGTTCCTGGCCGCCTGGAACCTTCACCGGCTCACCCTGGGCACGCCGCTGGATTTCTTCGTGCTTTTTTCCTCGGCCACCACGGTGCTCGGCAACCCCGGCCAGGCCAACTACGTGGCCGCCAACACGGGCCTGGAAGCCCTGGCCGCCTACCGCCGCTCCCTGGGGCTGGCCGCCACCAGCTTCGGCTGGGGCCCGGTCACCGATGCCGGCATGCTGGCCGCCCGGCCCGAGGTGCTCGACTCCCTGCGCCGCCTGACCGGAGCGGTCGGTCTGACCGCGTCCGATGTCATGGATTTCGTGGAAGTCTTTACCCGGTTCCGGCTGCCCAACCTGCACGTGTTCCGCATGCGCCTGCGTCAGGTCAGCCGGCTGCCCTACGTGGGCTCGCCGGTCTACGACTACCTGGGGGCCGAAACCCGGGCCGAAAACGGCCCGGCCGAGGTCGGCGACATCCGGGAGACCCTGCGCGACATGACCCAAACCGAGGCCGTCACCCATCTGGCCGGCATCCTGGCCCAGCAGTTCGCCCACATCCTGCGCCTGCCCGTCTCCCGCATCCGCCTGGACAAGCCCCTTGGCGAACTCGGCATGGATTCCCTCATGTACGTGGAACTCGGCTTGGCCACCGAGGAGGCCTTCGGCGTCGACATCTCGACCCTGAACCTGGACAAAATGTCCACGATCATCCGTCTCGCCGGCCTGCTGCACCGCCAGCTCGACGTCTCGGACGCGCGCCGGGACAGCGAAGCTCGGACCGTGGCCGAGACCATCCGCCGCCAGCACGGCATCGCCCTGTCCGAGGACGACGCCCGTCGGCTGCTTGGGGAAGGCGCGTCCCCGTCACCCAACATCTAAGCCCACGGCAAAGGTCCAGCCATGCCAGACAGCCCCACCAGGACACCGTCCGCCAAGGATCGGTCCGATCTCATCGCCCGGATGCGGGAGAAACTGGCCGGTCGCACCGGCCAGAGCGCGCCGACGCGCGCCCCGTCGCCCGTCGCCGACGCGCCCGACGGCTTCGACCAGTTCGCCGACGTCAAAAAAATCCAGATCCACAAGGCCGTGGCCCGGGAATGGGGCATCGATTCCCTCTATTTCCTGGCCCATGACACCATGGCCACGGATACCGCCACCATCGACGGCAAGACCTATCTCAATTTCTCGACCTACGATTATCTCGGCTTAAACGGCCATCCCGAGATCAACGCCGCGGCCAGCGCGGCCATGGAGCGCTTCGGCACCACGGCCAGCGGCAGCCGGCCGACCAGCGGCGAACGCCCCCCCCACCGGGCACTCGAACGCGCCCTGGCCGAACTCCACGGCACCGAGGATTGCGTGGCCTACGTCAGCGGTCACGCCACCAACGTCTGGACCATCTACCAGCTGTTCAAAAAGCGCGATCTGGTCATCCACGACAGCCTGGCCCACAATTCCATCATCCAGGGCGGGCAGATCAGCGAGGCCTGCCGCCTGTCCTTTCCCCACAACGACCTGGACGCCCTGGAAAAACTGCTGGCCGCCGAACGCCATCAATTCAAGCGGGTGCTGATCGTCACCGAAGGGCTGTTCAGCATGGACGGCGACGTGCCCGACATGCCCCGGCTGATCGCGTTGAAAAAGCGTTACCGGTGCCACCTCATGGTGGACGAAGCCCATTCCGTGGGGGTGCTTGGGGCCACGGGCCGGGGCGTGGCCGAGCATTTCGGCCTCGATCCCAGGGACGTGGACATCTGGATGGGCACCCTCAGCAAGGCCCTGTGCGGCTGCGGCGGCTATATCGCCGGTCCGGCCGTCATGGTCGAATGCCTCAAGTACCTGGCCCCGGGATTCCTTTACAGCGTGGGCATGTCCCCGCCTTTGGCCGCCGCCTCCACGGCCGCCCTGCGCCTCATGGCCCGCGAGCCCGAGCGCGTGGCCGCCCTGCAGGGCGTCAGCCGCTTTTTCATGGACTACGCCGCCCGACTCGGGCTCGACACCGGCAAGGCCCAGGGCCATGCCGTCATCCCGATCATGATCGGCAGTTCGGTCGAGGCGGCCATGCTGGCCGCGCGGCTGTTCGCGCGCGGGGTCTACGTCATGCCCATCATCTTCCCGGTGGTGGAGGAACGCGCGGCCCGACTGCGTTTTTTCCTGTCGAGCCGGCACAGCCACGAGCAGGTGCGCCAGGCGCTCGACCTGGTGGCCGAGGAACTCCCTCTGGTCCGTCGCAAGGTCGCCGCCCTGGCCGAGGCGAGACCGACCGGAGAGGATCATGACCCCGAGGATGCCTAATCCGTTCCAGGCGATCGCCTCCGCCACGCGCGAGGTGGGCAAGAGCCTGGCCCGGTTCTGGGCCAGCTTGGACACCCGGGTGGGGGATCGGCGCTCGCAACGGAAATTCGCCAATTTCGTCCCGGGCCCCCAGGCCGCGGGGCGTTCGTTTTTGTTCCTGCAGGGGCCCCAGAGCCCTTTTTTGCGCCGCCTGGGTCTGGCCATGGACGCCCTTGGCGTGCGGGTGACCAAGATCAACTTTTGCGGCGGCGACGTGTTCCACTGGCCCCGTCCCCATGCCCTGTCCTACCGGGGGGCGCGCGTGGACTGGCCGGCCTTCGTGGCCGCGGTCATGGAACGCCGGCAGGTCACCGACCTCGTCCTCATGGGCGATCGCCGGCCCCTGCACCATGACGCCATCTGTCTGGCCCGGGCCCGGGGCATCACGATCCATGTCCTGGAAGAGGGCTATCTGCGGCCAAGCTACATCACCCTGGAGCAAAACGGGGTCAACGCCAATTCCCCCCTGCCGGCCACGCCCGAGGCCATCCGCGCCCAGGCCGCCGTCACGCCCGAACCGCCGACCCTCCACCACATCGTGGATTCCATGCCCACCCGGGTCTATGCCACCATCAAGCACCACCTGGGCAATGCGTTGTTGTGGAGCGGGTTTCCGCGCTACCGGACCCACCGGCCCTACTGCATCGGCCGGGAGCTTTTGGGCTGGCTGCCCCGCTATGTGACCCGCAAGCGCCGGCGGCGCCAGGCCGAACAGATCGTTCGGACGTTTTCCGCCGCCCATTCGCCCTTTTTCCTGTTCCCGCTCCAGCTCGATTCGGACATGCAGATCCGGTCCTACTCCCACTTCGGGGTGCTCGACTCCATCATGCGGGTGGTCGGCTCGTTCGCGGCCGCCGCGCCGGCCGACTGCCGGCTGCTGGTCAAAAACCATCCCCTGGACAACGGCCTCATCAACCTGCGCCGCTATCTGGACAATTTCAGCCGGGCCGCCGGCATCGCCGACCGCATCGTCTACATCGACGGCGGGCCGGGCCGCTATATCATGGACAATCCCGGCTGCCGGGGCGTGGTGGTGGTCAACAGCACCATGGGCCTGGAGGCCATGGCCCTGGGGCTGCCGGTCTATTCCCTGGGGCGCTCGCCCTACGCCATGCCCGGGCTGGCCGTGACGCCGGAGGAAATGTCCCTGGAGGACTTCTGGAGCACGCCCCGGCCGGTGGACATGGACTTGCTGTCCGGCTTCATCCGCATTCTGCACGCCAGGGCCCTGGTGCCCGGCAACTTCTACACCGACGTCGGCATTGCCGCCGCCGTAAGCGGCATGCTCAAACGCCTGGGCCTGGGCAGTCTCCGGTCCGGCGAGGAGGAACCACCATGCTGACGCTCAATCTGGCCGAGCCGGATGACGCCGAAATCATCGCCCGCATCGTGCGCGAAACGTCGGCCGGCGTGGTGGATTATCTGCTGGGCGGCCTGTCCCTGGTGTTGTCGCCCGAACGGCTGCTCACCCCGATCATCATGGAACCGGGCAACCCGTTGAGCCATGAAAACGTGGTGCTGGCCCGGGACGGCGAGGCCGTGGCCGGGCTGCTGCTCACCTACCCGGCCGCTGTCCACGCCATCCCGGACATCCTGCGCAAGACCGTGGCGACCAAAAAACTGACCCTGCTGCACGGCCTGCTCGAGGTGGCCACGCCCGATACCCTCTATATCAACACCATCTGGGTGGATGCCCCCTACCGGGGCACGGGCCTGGCCGACGACCTGATCGAATGCGCCTGGCTGGCGGCCGACGACCAGGGCCTTGCGGGCCTGTGCCTGCACGTCTGGGAGGAAAACACCCGGGCCGTGCGTTTTTACCAGCGCCACGGCTTCACGGTCAGCCGTCATTTCCCCGTGCCGGCCCAGCGGGCGCTCCGCTTCACCGGCGGCTATTGCCTCATGGCCTCTGCGACCAAACCCGCCCGGGAGGGTTGAACACCATGGCCCATCCGTTTCATCTGCTGTTGACCGGCGCCACCGGCGGTCTGGGGCAGGCCCTGGCCACGGTCTACGCCGCGCCGGGGGCGCATCTGAGCCTTACCGGCCGCGATCCCGCCAAGCTGGCCGCCCTGGCCCGGATCTGCACGGCCCAGGGCGCGACGGTCTCCACCGAAAGTCTCGACGTGCGCGACGCCGACGCCCTGCGGGACTGGATCCTGGCGACCGACGCCGCGCGGCCGGTGACCACCGGAATTGCCTGCGCCGGGGTGTCCCATGCCATCGGCCCGGACGGCGCCCCGGAACCCGTCGCCGCCGTGCGCCGGGTGTTCGCGGTCAATGCCCTGGCGGCCATGGAAACGGCCAGTGCCCTGGCCGAACGCATGCGGCCGCGAGGGGGGGGCCATATCGGCATCGTGAGTTCCCTGGGCGGCTGGCACGGATCGCCTTCCTCGCCCTCGTACAGCGCCAGCAAGGCCGCCGCCCGCATCTACGGAGAGGCGCTGCGCGGCTGGCTCGCCCCGTCCGGGGTGAGCGTGACCGTGGTTTCGCCCGGATTCGTGGATACGCCGATGAGCCGGCGCTACATCGGCGCCAAACCCTGGCTGTGGACCGCGCCCCGGGCGGCCGCGCTGATCCAGCGCGGCATCGAATCCGGCAAAGCCCGGGTGGCCTTTCCCTGGCCGCTCGCGGTGGGAGCGGCCGTGGTCGGGCTTTTGCCGGCCTGGCTGGGAGACGCGATCCTGCGCCGGTTCTTTGCGTTTGGCGTGCGGCCCGAACGCACGGCGATTGCCGATGAAAATAAAAACCGCTAGGATAGGAACATGCGCCCTTGTGCGAATGATGTGCCCCCAGCCGCTGCGGTGCAGCACGCCCGCGCAGGGCTGGTGTCGGACTTGTTTTTCTCCGGATGCGGCGAGGCCTGTTTGTGTGCCGGGCAGGGACTGTCCTCTTGAGATTCGATGACCAAACTCTTCATGCAACCACGATTTGAACGCCCCCCGGGCAATGCCAGGGGCTTAAACCGCCAAGCGCGGACGAGTTGATATCCTATCATGCTGCAATTCATTCACTCCGTGTTTTATGCATCCCAGCAAGACGGCACGTCGATCAACAGACTCTATTTATTGTGGGCCATGATCAAGCGGAAACGGATGTTTCATTTGATCGTGACCCTGCCGACGCTTGTCATGGCTTGCTATTATGGATTTATCGCTTCCAATATCTATATCTCTGAAACACAGTTCATTATCAGACAGCCGGAAAAGAAAAGTACAAGTTCTCTTGGTCAGTTTCTCCAAAGCGCTGGCCTGACCTCTTCCCGGGATGACACCTATGTCGTGCGCGATTACATGCTCTCGCGGGATGCCCTGAAGTCTATTGATAGCAACATGAATTTGCGCAAAGCCTTCTCAAAATCGGACATTGATTTCTTCAGTCGCTTTGATCCACTGAAAATAGATGACAGCTTTGAGATGTTTTATAAATATTACAAAGATATTATTACCATAGATGTTGATACTGCGTCCACGATCTGTACGTTAAAAACCAAAGCCTATTCGCCGCAGTTGGCCTACAGCATCAACGAGGCCTTGTTGTTTCTGGGCGAAGCGCTCGTCAACCAACTCAATGACCGCGCGCGAAAGGACATCATCTCCGTCGCCTCCCAGGAAGTCGAAGCGGCCGAGGAGGCCTCCAAGGCGGCCGCCCTGGCCCTGTCCGAATACCGGAACCGCCAGACCCTCTTCGATCCGAGCCAGCAATCCAGTTTGCAGTTGCAGCAGGTGGCCAAGCTCCAGTCCGATCTTATCGATGTCCGGGGACAGTTGACCCAGTTACGGTCTTTCGCGTCCGAAAGCCCCTATATCAAGGCATTGGAAAAACGCGCTGCCGAACTTCAGCGGGAAATACAGGGGGAAATGTCCAAGGTGACGGGGGGCGCCGGTTCCATTAGCCAGAAAATGGCCGCGTTCGAACGCCTGACCCTGGAACGCGACTACATGGACAAGCGTCTGGCCACCGCCCTGGCCTCGCTCCAGGAGGCCAAGGTGGAGGCGAACCGCCAGCAGCTTTATCTTGCCAAGATCGTCTTGCCGAATACCCCAGACACCGCGCTCTATCCGCGCCGGGGAGCGAATATCGTCCTGACCTTTTTATGCTGCCTCCTTATCTATGGCATTTTCCGGTTGTTATACGCTGGGGTCAAGGAGCACCAGAGCTAGGATGTCCCCTTTGTTCACGCGTCATTCCCGTGGCGGCAAGGCTCCGGACCAAGCGCCCGCGGCGTCTGTCGGGGCAACCGGCCACGTCACGGACATCCGTCCGCCGGTCGACGCGTCCCTTGCGCCGCCCAGAGCCTTTCGTCCTTGCGGTCCCACGGGATTTCCGGCGCATCCGCTGTCCCCGGCCGCCTGGGCCCTGCTGCTGCGGGTCCGGCGCCGCCTGGTCCGGTTCCCCCTGTTCGACCGCCGGGAATACTGCCGCCGCCATCCCGGAGCGGGCCGCCACTTCCCCCTGAGCCATTTCCTGCACTGCGGCATGTACCGCAACCAGCCGATCTTTCCGCCGGTCTATTTCGCCAAGGCCCTGGCCGAACGTCTGCGGGTGACGCCGCCCGACAACGAGGATGTCGCGGCGCCGGCCATCCCGGACCGGCCCATCGGCGTGTTTGCCAGTTCCCTGGGCAACAGCTTCATGGCTGAAATCGCCGACGACCTGGCCGCGAGCCTGGGCGCGGCGGGCGCCCGGGTGGTGCGGGGCGACGAGCGCTGCCCCCGGTCGCAACGGCCCCGGACCTGCATTTACGTGGCACCCCATGAATTTTTTGCCCTGGGCCAGGGGCCGGCCTGGACCCGGCCGGATATCCTGCGCGGGGCGGTGCTCTACAATACCGAACAATCCCAGACGCCCTGGTTCTGGCGGGCCTTGCCCCTGCTGCTGGCCAGCCGCGGGGTGCTCGATTTGTCCTGGCACACGGCCTCCCTGCTCGGCGAGGTCATGCCGAGCGCCCACGTGGTGCCGGGCCTGGGGCTCGCGCCCTGGACCCTGCCCGCCGACCGGCCCGCCCCGGCCCTGCTGGACGGGGCCTGGTGGCGCGGCGACGACACCGTCGATCCCCGTTCCCCCCTGGCCGACCGGCCCCTGGACCTGGTGTTCTTCGGCGGCGAAACCGAAGCCCGGGACCGGTTCTTCGCCCGCCACGCGGCCCGCTTCGCCGGACTCGACTGCCTGATCTACCTGCGCAAGCGCGGACGCGGCCCCATCAACGCCGCCAACGCCGAAGGCGACCTGTGTCCCTGCGCCCGTCTGGCCTGCGGCCGGGCCAGGCTCACCGTGTCCGTCCACCGCGATGCCTTTGGCTTTTTCGAATGGCACCGGCTGGTGCGCCAGGCCATGGCCAGCGGTTCCGTGGCCGTCACGGAGCGCTGTTTCCCGGTGCCGGATTTCCGGCCGGGCACCCACTACTTTTGCGAGGACGCCGACCGCCTCCCCCAGCTCATCGAATGGCTGCTGCGCGATCCGGACGGCCGGGTCCAGGCCGAACGCGCCCGGGACCGTTGTCTGGGCCTGCTTGCGCACCGGTTCCGCCCCGAACAGGCCGGCCGGCGCCTCCTGTCCTTCCTGGACCGTCTGGAGCACGGCCATGCCGTTTGATCCGCCCGTGACCACCGTGCTGTCCCACGACGACGGCCCCGTGACCCCGGACACCCTGGCCGTGGCCGTGAGTCTGTACAACTACGCCCGCCATGTGCCGCAATGCCTGGATTCGGTCCTGGCCCAGACCCATCCCTCCCTGGAACTGGTGCTCGTGGATGACGCCTCGGACCGGGACGATTCCCTGGCCGTGGCCGAGGCCTGGCTCGCCGCCCACAAAAATCGCTTCGCGCGCGCGCTGCTCGTGCGCCACGTCCGCAACGAGGGCCTGGCCGCCGCCCGCAACACCGCCTTCACCCTGGCCCGGTCCGACCGCATTTTCGTGCTCGACGCCGACAACGTCCTGTACCCGGCCGCCCTGGCCAAGCTCGACCGGGCCTTGCGGTTTTCGGGACGGGCGGCCGCCTATTCCCAGCTCGAACTTTTTGGCGCGGCCTCGGGCCTGGGCCTGGCTGACGTCTGGCACCCGCGCTTTTTCGAAATCGGCAACTACGTCGACGCCATGGCGCTCATCGCCCGCGAAACCTGGACGCGCGTGGGCGGGTACACCGCCCTCCATGGCTGGGAGGATTACGACTTCTGGTGCAAATGCGTCGAAGCCGGTCTTGGGGCCGTGTTCGTCCCGGAAGTGCTGTGCCGCTACCGGGTGCACGCATCCTCCATGCTGCGCACCGAATCCCAGGCGGCTTATCCCGAGCTCCATCCGGCCATGACCCTGCGCCATCCCTGGCTGCGTCTTTTTTCCTGAGGCGAGGCATTCGCACCATCCATGAAAAACATCGTGCTTTCCCAGACCTGCCAGGGCGAAGTGCTGCGCTACCTGCTGCTTTTCTCACCGGAATTCCGGGAGCGCTACACGTGCTCCTTCGTCCCGAACTACGAAGTGGTGGACGGGGTCAGCCGGGTCGCCTCCCCGGAGGTTTTGACGCCGCATCTCAAAACCTGCGACCTCTTCGTCTATCACGCCATCACGGACTACGACTTCGGCGCCATCCTGAAAACACTGCCCGAGGGCTGCCCGTCCCTGGCCGTCCCCTACGTGACCTCCACCATCTATTGGCCGTCCTACGACTTCCGCCATCCCGTGTGGCTGCTGCCCTACGCCGCCACGGCCCTCATTCCGTGGCCCTGCCGGCTGCTCGACGCCATGATCGTGGCCTTCAAGGACAAGGACCGGGCCCGGCGCGAATACCTCGATCTCGACATCCCGTCCGTGATGGACGTGGCGGAAAACCACGACAGTCAGTTGCGCTACATCCGTCAGGCCGAACAGGGAACGATTTTTTCCATGTCCGCCTACATCCAGGAACACTTCCGCGACCAGCGGCTGTTCCACCTGATCAACCATCCGAGCATTCCCCTGTTCCGGCACATGGCCAACTGCCTGCTGTTGCATCTCGGCCTGTCGCCCTTGACCCTCAGTCCCACCGACCCCTTCGACAACCATCAGATGCCCGTCCATCCTTCCATCCGGCGCTACTACGGGCTTACGTGGTGCGACGATGCCACGCGGTATAAGTTGTTTGAGAAGGAGGTTGCCTACGATGAGTATGTTTCAATGTATATAGATTTATACATAGAACGGTTCCAATTCCAACCGCCCCCCCAGGCAAAAAAAACACACAAAACAAAGCAGCCCGGGAAGCGGCTCGCCAAGTTCCTCAAGATGCTCCTCGGGCGGCGAAACTGAGCTGCGGCCCGGCGACGGAGATCCGTGTCCATGCACAGCATCCTTCTTTTCGCCAGCCTCGGCCTTGCCCTTGCCGTGGGACTCTGGCTGCACCGGTGCGACGCGCGGGTCATGGCCACCCCCCGGAGGTTCGACCCGATCGTCGACGGTCTGCCGGCGGCCGTGATCAGCGCAGGTTACGGGTTGCTGGTGGCGGTCACGGGGCGGCCGGCGCTGGCCGGACTGGCCATGGCCGGCGGGGCCTGGCTGCTGTTCATGCTCAATCGACTGAAAGAACACTCCTTTCACGAGCCGATCGTCTTTTTGGATTTCACCCTGATTCCGCAGATTGTGCGCCATCCCCGGTTTTACGTGCCCTACTTGTTTCCGAAGCCGGTCGTGGTGACCGGAGCGGTGGCCGTGGCCGGTCTGACCGGATTGTGGCTGGTCGAGGAGCCGGTCGAGCCGGCGGTGCGACTGGCGGCCTTGGGGGTCGTGGTCGGCGGCGGCGCGGCGCTTTTGGGCTGGCTGCGGCATCTGCTGGGTCCGGCGGGACAGGGGCGGGCGTTGGAGCTGCTCGGCCGGTTGGCCCCGACTTTCGACGCAAAGGCGGATTTCGCCCGACTGGGGCTGTTCGCCTCCATGCTGGGCCACGCCCTGTACCACGTGCATGTCCGCGGCCGGGGCGGGCAGCCTGGCATCGCGCGACCGGGCGCGGTGCCGTCCCGGGCGCCCGTGGTGCTGACGGCCACGCCCGCACCGCATCTGGTGCTGGTCCAGGCCGAATCCTTCTGCGACATCCGGCGGCACCTGACCGCATTACCGACCGGCCTGTTGGCCGGCCTGGACCGCTTGCGAAGCGCCGGCCAGGGGGGGCGGTTTCTCGTGCCGAACCACGGTGCCTATACCATGCGCACGGAATTTTCCGTGCTGACGGGTCTTGGCCCCGCCGCGCTCGGCAGCGACGCCTTTAACCCGTATTTCACGGGCGCGCGCCAGCCCGTGCCCTCCCTGGCCACCCGGCTGCGCCAGGCCGGCTACGAGACGCGCTGTCTGCATCCGTTCCAGCCGACATTTTTTGGTCGCCACAATGTGATGCCGAACCTGGGCTTCGCGCACTTCGAGAGCCTCGATGCCTTTGCCGGGGCCGAGCGCGCCGGGCCGTACGTGGCCGACGCGGCCCTGGGGCGGCGTATCCTCGACCGGCTGGCGGGAAGCGACGGCCCGGGATTCGTGTTCGCCATCACCATCGAGGCCCATGGGCCGTGGACCGCGGACCGCTTTCGCGGTTTCGCGGGCCAGCCCCCCACGCGCCTGGACCCGTTGTCCCTCTATCTCTGGCATCTGGAACACATGGATGCGCTGTTTACGTTTCTGGCCGCGGGTCTCGCGCGACTGGCGCGACCGGCGATCCTGTGCGGTTACGGGGATCACGTGCCGGGTCTGCCCGGGGTGGGCCGGCCGGGAATCCCCGAGCCGACGGCCACGGACTGGTTTTTGTGGGACAGTCGGGGCGGTTGCGGAGCGGATCGGGATTTGCGGCCCGAGGAGCTGGCCGAAGTGGTACTGGAAGCTATCAACCGAGACTGTTGCACGGTAGACTTAAATAACGTATTATAAAGAGGTCCATCATGGGATGGCTGACTGGCTATGGTCAGCCCCGGAGAGGCAACCATGAAGGACACAGATCTTCTGGGACTAGCACCTGTGGTTTGTTGCCGACGTCGCATTGGACACGGCTGGAGGCCGGGCGGTTGCCCATGTTGATCATGCTGTCGCTGTCCGACCTGTGGCCGCGAACAGGTTTGTCGGATCATGCCGAGCCCCGGGTGTAGCGTCACCTCGCTACCTGCCGGTTCAAGACCTTCCTCCATGCCCGGGTCCAGCGCGTGGACTGTCCAGAATACGACGTGCTTCAGGTCAAAGTAAAGGGGCGCTTTACCGTGCTCATGGGGCGCTTGAGCATCGATGTGTTGCGCGAAGTGCGCCACCGGGACACACTTTACCGAGGGACCTACGGAAAACCTGGAAGGACCTGGAAAATTAAGTACTGGCTCGGCGTGCTCAATGAGTTTAAAAACGGGGCATAAATGACGTGCAAATTTGCCGTGGATGGCCTGGAAGGACCTCAAGGCGGTTGCCAGCTCCCTGCGCTCGATCTATACCGCTCCAAACAGAGGAAGCCGGCATTATGGTCCTGGTTGAGTTCGAGGGCTCCTGGGGGCGGAAGTACCCCAGGTCGTACTGTCTGGAAACGGCAGTGGACGGGACTGACGATGTTTTTCAACTATCCCGAAATGGTACGGCGGCTAATTTACACCACCAACGCCATTGAGAGCCTCAACCGCCGGGACAGAAAAATCGTGAAAAGGAAAAACGTCTTCCCACGGAGATCACTCTGTTCATGGCACTGTACCTGACGGCGGCCGAAGTCGAGACACGCTGGACGATGGAACGAGGGACTGGCGCAGGAGATCATGGCCCAGCTTCGATCGTCTCCCAGGAATGGCTTAAAGACCTCGACTTTCGGACTTGTCCATTAAGCCGCAATTCTTTGTGTTCTTTGACAAATATTGGCTTTGAGACCCAAGAAGTCTATCGCTTGACCAAGGATGGCATCGGCCATGACTTGATAGAAGTGCTCTGGCCAGCAGTTGTTTTGGCTCATCCTGTCCCGCGTCAGGTCCAGGATGCGCATGAGCGATTCCAGGTAGCTCAGGTCCCGCATCTCTTCGCAGCAGGCGTGGAAGAGCAGTCCGAGCGTTCGCGGATCGTGATTTCTCCGCTGTTCAACGGACAGGATGATGGAGCGCATGAGCACGATGGTCGCGTGCGCGATGAGCGAGTCGAAGTCCCTGGCCTGACAGCCTTTCTCCAGGCCCAGGAACTGGTTGGCCGTGCGGAAGAAGACCTCGATGTCCCACCGCTTGCCGTAGATGCGCACCACGTCGGCCTCGGGCAGGCTCAAGTCGGTGGACAGTAGTGCCAGCCAATCCTTCTTGCGGCGGTCCCGGACGAAGACCAAGCGGGCGCTCTGACCGCCATTGAGAGTGATTACGGCGCTGGCCAGCACCTTGGCCCGGCCCCGACGTTTCTTGATTTCCCGGTAAATGCCTTCCAGCGTGAGGCGCTTGCCGCCGAACCCGTAAAGGATTTTGGGGGTCATCTTGACCATGCAGATGACCGGCAAGAAGGGGCACAAGGCGCTGATGATCGCGGGCAGGCCGAACCAACTGTCCATGAGCAGGTAGCGGGCCTTGGTCCCGGCGGCCAGGACGCGGCGAAGCATGGGGACAAGCAGGGCCGTTGATTTCGTGGTGGCTTCCCTGCGCCGCATCGCCCCACAGGAACGCCGATCCACGGCCTTGGTCGCGTTCTGGTAGCGATTGCAGGGGGCTGCGGATGACAACAAGGCGAAATCAAGTGGGATGAGGCTCGCGCCGTCGGACCAAGCCAGGGTCAGCATGCGAAATCCCTTGAGAAAGCGGCCCTCGCAGTGGTCGAAGACCCTGGCGAGCAGTTCGACCTTCTTGGCTCTGGGCCGTTCGATGGCGGTGTCGTCAAGGATAAGCACGGTCTCGCGGTTTTCATGGGTCAATGCATCAAGCATGGCCGTGGCCTGGAGGGCCAATTGGAGCAGGAAGCGCCGCCAACTGAACCGGCTGGAAGCGAGGAAGTCATACACGGCGTCCTTGCCGATTTCGCAACGCTGGTTGTTGACCACCGCACGATAAATGTTTTGCCCAAGAAACGGCAAGGACACGAGTGTCATAAGCAAGGTCCCGATGGATACGCCTTTTGCTTTGGATATTCCGCACCGCCCCGCAAGATGTATTACTTTGAACTGCCTGAAAAAGGCCACGATCTTGCTTTCTGGCAGTGTGAAGTCACCTTGCAGAGCCAAGGCGTTTGCCGTATCATCCATGAGGGCACTTCTTTTTTTCTTACTGGTGTGTGGTAACAACAGTATAGGGGGAGAGGAAGTGTCCTTCAACAACAAACTCAAGCTAATTCAGGATGCTACAAGATGCTTGGACTGTTGGAGCATCCCCGAAAGTCGAGTTAAAGACGATTTCTGCTGAACCATCAGCCTGGAGCGTTTATACAGTTTTCGGGATACTCCCTGATCAACATGGATATCTACTCGGCCTCCGGCCTTATCCAAATCGACATCGGCAACAAGCCACTGGTGGCTCAACCCCGAATCCGAGGATACAGGCCTGTGTCCTTCATGGTTGCCTATCCGGGGCTGACCATCTTCGTTCATCGGACCACGGAAAAGCCGGGAGGACCCAATATTCAAAGGCGACATCTGTGCTCGATTTGTCCCATGGCCTACGAAGGGATGCATGCCCTCACCCCCTGAGGGCTAACGTCAAACAGTCTCTACCAAATCGGGTGAAATCCAGGCCGTGGGATTTGCGGAGCCAATGTCACAGCCACTTTTGGAATTGTTCCATGGCGGTGTACGTTCAATGGGAGAGAGTTATGCAAAATCTTAGTTGCTTTAAAGCGTATGATATCCGGGGAACTGTCCCTCAGCAACTAAATCCGTCGATCGCCTGGGATATTGGTCGAGCTTTTGCGGCTGTTTTTAAGCCCGACATTGTTGTGACAGGACATGACATTCGTGAGAGTAGTTCTGCATTGTCAGAGGCTCTAATTAATGGTTTGATTTGCAGTGGAGTTGATGTCCTGGACATTGGTCTGTGCGGTACCGAAGAAGTCTACTTCGCTACGACACATTACCAAGCGGCTGGTGGCATCATGGTGACGGCAAGTCATAATCCTAAAGAATACAATGGGATGAAACTTGTAGGCTATGATGCGATTCCGATTCATGGAGAAAATGGGCTATTGGCCATCAAGAAATACATCATGGCCAATAATTTTAGGCAAGGCGTCCAGCGCTTGGGTAGAATAGAGCGAAAACTATCGCATCGTCAGGCGTATATTGAACAGGTTTTGCAAATGGTCGGGCCGTCAAAAATGGCGCCATTGCGTCTTGTGGCTAATTCTGGAAACGGGTGTGCTTCTCTCGTACTAGACGCCCTCGAACCACATCTGCCGTTTACTTGGATCAAGGTTCACTATAAACCTGACGGGCGATTCCCCAATGGTGTTCCCAACCCGTTGTTGCCCGAATCACGCCGCGACACAATTCAGGCCATACAGTATTATGGTGCTGATATGGGATTGGCCTGGGACGGTGATTTCGATCGGTGCTTTTTTTTTGATGAGAAGGGGAGATTTATCGAGGGCTATTATCTGGTGGGACTGCTCGCCGGATGTATACTCGCAGAACATCCCGGTGCAAAAATATTGCATGATCCACGCCTAGTATGGAATACGAAAGCCATCGTGACCGAACGGGGGGGGGTACCGGTGATGACCAAGACCGGCCACGCGTTCATTAAGGAACGCATGCGTCAGGAGGATGCCGTGTATGGAGGAGAAATGAGCGCCCACCATTACTTTCGTGACTTCTCCTATTGCGATAGTGGTATGATACCGTGGTTATTGGTCGCCAAACTGTTGAGCACGAAAGACCAGCCTTTTTCAAATTTCTTGGATGCCATGATCCAAGACTATCCCGTCAGCGGCGAGATTAACATGGCCCTGAGGGATTCCGAGCTTAGCCTAGCGCGTTTGCGGGATCGGTATGAACGGCACGCCGTTTTCGTAGAGAATATTGATGGGCTGAGTATGGATATGGGAACATGGCGGTTCAACATCAGAAGTTCAAATACGGAAGCGGTGGTCCGCCTCAATGTTGAGTCCCGAGGCGACAAAAAACTTATGGAGAGCAAAACACGGGAAATCTGCAGTTTTTTGCAAAAGCAGCCTCTATATTGAAGGAACTTACAGTGATTAAACCAGTTATTCTTTGTGGTGGCAGCGGTAGCCGGCTCTGGCCGCTTTCTAGGGAAGGATATCCAAAACAATTTTTGGCGTTGCATGGAGAACGTACACTGCTTCAAGAAACTCTTACTCGAGTGGCAAATCTTCCTAAGATGCTTGATCCGATGTGCATTTGTAATGTTAAGCATAGATTTATTGTCGCTCAGCAGATGCGGTCCATGAAGATTGTAGGAGAAATAATTCTTGAGCCGGTCGGACGTAATACCGCTCCAGCGATTACTGTGGCCGCTCTCCGGAGTCAGGAACAAGATCCTTTGCTACTGGTTTTACCTTCTGATCATTATATATATCCCCAGACAGAGATTGCTTCAGCTCTGGCGAAGGCCATCCCACTGGCCGAGGAAGGTGGGTTGGTCGCTTTTGGAATTAATCCCATCCGTCCAGAATCCGGTTTTGGATATATTCGATCCGGACAAGCCTACGGTCAGGGCTTCCAGATCAAAGCCTTTGTCGAAAAACCCGATGCCGCCCAAGCTGCAGCAATGTTAGCGGTTGGTGGGCACTTCTGGAACAGTGGTATGTTTTTGTTCAAGGCATCTACGCTGCTACACGAGATGGAACGGTTTAAGCCAGACATCGTCGCCGCATGCCGTCACGCGGTAATGAAAAGTGTCACGGATTTAGATTTTGTAAGGCTGGATAGAGATAGCTTTGAAGCATGCCCAGCGGATTCTGTCGACTATGCAGTGCTGGAAAAAACAGACCATGGCATGCTTGTCCCCATGATGGTACAATGGAATGATTTGGGCTCATGGTCGTCACTACACGAAATAGGTAACAAAGACGTTGCAAACAACGTGATTTGTGGTGATGTAGTTGTCAAAGATTCTTTCGGGTGTTATCTTCACTCCAACGATAAACTTTTAGCGGTCGTTGGAGTAAAAGATATCGTAGCTGTTGTCGCAGATGATGCCGTATTAATTGCTCATAAAGACAAAACGCAACAAGTAAAGGAAATTGTTGCGCAGCTCAAAAAAACTAAACGGAGTGAAGCTGTAATTCACAAAAAGGTATACCGCCCATGGGGAACCTATGAAACAACGGATGTTGCGGAAAGGTTTCAAGTAAAACGCATCACGGTTAACCCTGGGGGTGTTCTTTCTCTACAAAAGCATCATCACCGTGCGGAACATTGGGTTGTTGTGCGCGGAACAGCGCAGATTATTAATGGAGATAAGCAGTTTTTATTACAAGAAGGTCAGTCTACATATATTCAACTCGGGGCAATGCATCGTTTGGAGAATCCAGGAAAGATCCCATTAGATATTATTGAAGTCCAAACTGGCTCCTATTTAGGTGAGGATGACATTGTCCGCAACGATGATGTTTACAACCGCAACTCTGAATGAGAGGAATGGATATGTCAGTTCACTCCGGTCCCGTGGGTAGGTGACCGACGATGGCCAGCTCCAGAGGGGGACCATGAGGGATATGGACCTGGAAGTGGCCAAGGTCTGAGCCATGAAGAAAAGTCTGTCCGGGTTGTGGAACTACCTTAGTGTCGGTTGGGCCAAACGGTTCATGAAGCGCTGGCTGACCTGGGTGAGGAAGCCAGACCTGCCCCGATGCGCATGTCGGGGCAGGTGCTCTTCCGACACCTGGATAACATCTTGACCTTTTGCCGGCATCGGATCACCAACGACTCAATAGCAACATTGCCAGCAAGCGCAGGGACTGCGGTTACCGGAATTGAGAGAACCTCAAGGCGGCCATCTATTTCTTCTGCGGCGGTCTGGAGTTCTATCCCAAGTATGCCTGAACCTGGTCACTCACAGAAAACCCTGGAAAACTCAATTGTTAAGGTGAACACAAGCATGGAGATGACGTTTGCGCAATTTCGGGAAACCTTGCGCATCCAAATACGAGTGATTAAGGCCCTGGTCAAGCGGGAGTTTATTGCCCTCTACGGACGTCAGGGGCTCGGCTTCCTGATGATGTTTGTTGAGCCGTTGGTAATTATGGGGTTTGTTATAGCAATTATTTCATATCGTAGAATTGTTCAGGACGCTACATTTCCTGTGATCGCCTTTGTCTTAAGTGGTTGGGGCATAATGTGGATGTGCAGGTATCCAGCTTCACGTATGGCTGGCGTTTTACAAGCAAACATTTCTTTTCTATATCATAGACAAATTTCGATATCTGATATTTTTATCTCACGGGCAATTCTCGCTGTTTTGTCAGCGCTTGTAAGCTTCATAATATTGCTTGCATTATTTATTGCAATTATCAACGATAGAGGCCTTAATGATCCTCTGGCAATTATAGTTTCTATTTTTTTTACTGTGTGGCATGCTCTTATTTTATCATTCATATCAGCTATCCTATCTACGTACTCATTCTTACACGCCAGAGCGTCGATACTTCTAGCCATTAGTCAAGTATTTCTTACGGGGGCTTTTTTTATGGTAGATTGGATTCCTATTCAGTATCGCTATTATGTTTTATTGTTGCCAATGGTCCATGTGACAGAATTAATGCGATACGGAATGTTTGGGAATGTTGTTCAATGTTTTTTTAATATTTATTATATTGTGTTTTCAAATATTATATTGACTTTTTTTTCACTTCAGCTCCTATGGGTCCTTGAGAAAAGAAATGACGCATATAATTCGGCTGAATAATATCACCAAGGATTATCCAACACGCAACGGAAAGCGAAGAATTCTGGATAATATTTCTTTCACCCTTAGTAAGGGTGAAAAGCTCGGCATTCTCGGTTGCAATGGTGCGGGGAAATCAACCTTAATCCGTATTATCAGCGGCGCGGAACATGCCACCTCAGGTACTGTCGAACGCACCATGTCCGTCTCTTGGCCTCTTGCCTTTCAGGGCGGCTTTGTCGGCGGCCTCACCGGCATTGACAACCTCCGTTTTATTTGTCGCATCTACGACGTTCCCTATCCCAGCGCCTTGAAACGCGTTGAAGATTTTTCAGAACTCGGCAGTTACTTGCGTGAGCCCGTTTCCCGCTATTCCGCCGGTATGCGCGCCCGCCTGGCCTTTGCCATCTCGATGGCTGTCGATTTTGACTGCTATCTCATTGACGAAATCTCAGCGGTCGGCGATAGACGCTTCAACGAAAGATGCAAAAATGAAATATTCAGCAAAAAGAACAATAGATCTATAGTCATGGTTTCCCACTTTATGGGGGTCGTCAAAGAGTATTGTGATTTTTTTTGCGTCCTCGACGACGGGCATCTCACGCGATTTGAGAGCAAGTCAGAGGCGGAATCATATTACAATAATGTCGTATTAAAGAAAAGTATTTCATTTTAGTTAGGTTTTGTCTCTATTGTATCTGACAGTTGCCAGGCTTGCGACAGCGGAAAGGCGAAGGTCGGTCCTCGCCCAGAATGCTTGCTGTCCTGGATCGTTTTGGGGGCGATGTGTTCTCACAGGTGACCATGCCGCAGACTCTGGCAGGCTTACGCAGATACGATCGCCGAGCAGATTAGTGATTGCCGGCAAGGGATACGATGTACAAACGCGAGCGGATGCCGTCCCCTTGCGCGTCTCTTTCCTGCGCGCAAGCCGTTCCGAAACACCGCAACCCCCTTTGACAACGTGTCCAGCACGTCCGTGCCGTTTCCGCCTGCGGCGGCGATAGCGGCCGGCGCAGCGCAATGTCGCGACAACCTGGCATGTTCTTCTCCGCCTTGCGGCTTGGCCGCGAGGTTGCCAGCCCAGCCTGAAATCCGTGCACCACACCCGTGAGCGCATCTGTCCGTTAAAGCATTGCCCAAGGACCCGAGGCCATGTCGTCACTGAACCCTTGCATGGGAACCGTTTGAAAGCTTGCATTCTTCCAGAGTCCGGGACCGGACGCGAGAAGCTCCCCATGACCTTATGAGGAAAAAGATGGGTAAAGATAAAAAAAAGTGGCCGTTGGCCTTGTCGGGATTGCTTGGCGGGAAGAAGAAAACAACGGTTCGCGGCAATCTCGATGTCGTCAACGCCCTGGAGGTCTATGGCTGGGCCGAAGACAAGTCCAGGAGCGGCCACCGCCTGACGGTGGATCTCTACGTCGACGGCATGCTCGCCGCGCACTGCCATGCCGACCAATACCGGCAGGATCTCGAAGAGTTCGGCATCGGCGACGGGCGGCATTCCTTCCTGTATACGTTCGCCAAGCCCCTGTCCGTGGGACCGCATATCATTGTGGCCAAGGTCGCCGCCCACGATTTCGAGCTGCCCGGCTCCGGCGAACGCACGGTCGCGTATCCCTCCGAAGAACCGGCCACCGGACACATCGAGCACATCACCGCCAAGCAGATCACGGGCTGGGCGATTCGCTTTTCCGATCCGAACCAACCGATCGAGATCGTCGTGACGCTGGCCGGCAAGGTGCTCGCCAAGGGCCTGGCCGGTATTTTTCGCGCGGATCTGCAGAACAAATACGGCGGCAACGGTTTTTTCGGATTTATGATCCCCCTGCCGAACCAGCTGACCCGCAAGGACTACCCGAAGCTTGCGGTGGCGCTCGCCGGAACGGGCATTTCTCTTCCCCTGCCCGCCATGGGCGCGACCGCCTTTCCGGAAAGCCTTTCCGCCGCTTCCCGCTTTGACGGCCATCTGGACAAGTGTAACCGCAACGAAATCAGCGGCTGGGCGGTGGACCGGTCGGTCTATCCGGCTCCGGCGACCCTGTGCATCTCCATCAACGGTATTCCGGTCAGCAAGGTCCAGGCCAACCAGATACGCACCGACCTGCGCCAGCGCTTCCCCGAGGCCAACGGCCGCATTGGTTTCTCCTTCAACATCCAGCCCACCGGCGCCACGATCCAGGACGCGGTCTTGTGGATGCGCTCCGTCGACGGGTCCTACGACCTGCACAACACCCCGGCCCGCTTCTTTCTCGGCCCTCCCGGGGTACGTTTTCAACCGCAACGCCTCTATGAAATCATGCGGGCCCACTTCGCGTCCGAAACGCTGCCCATCCCCGCCCCGAGGCCGGACGCACCGAAGATCGGCATCGTCGTGCTCAACCGCAACGGCGCCGACTTCCTGGAGACGCTCTTTTCCAGTTTTTCCCAGAACAATACCTGGGAAAATTATGAATTCATCATCATCGACCACATTTCCGCGGACAATTCCAAGGCGGTCTGCGCGGCCTGGAGCGAAAAGCTGACCATCCGCTTCGTCCCCCGGCGCAGAAACCATTCGTATTCCGCGTCGAACAACTACGGCGCCTCGCTCACCGACGCGCCCCTGCTGTTTCTCCTCAACAACGACATCGAATTCTGCCAGGACATCCTCGGCGGCATGGCCGCCTTTTTCCAGGACCCCGCCATCGGCATGGTCGGCCTGCGCCTGGACTACGCACCGCACCAGTTCGCCGAGGCCGAGGCCAGCCTGTCCGGCTTCGGTTTCTCCCTGGAGCGGACCCAGCACCTGGGTATCAAGTTCGCCTCGGACTATTGGGACCGGCCGTTTCTCCCCTTCGAGATGTGCGGCACCGAACCCACGGTCAGCGTGCCGGCCCTGCCGCGCGTGGTCCCCGGCGTCACCGCCGCGGCGATGATGCTGCGACGCGAGGATTTTTTCGCGGTCGGCGGGTTCTCCGAACGCTATTTTTACGGCTACGAGGATGTCGACCTGTCCCTGGCGGTCACGGCCAGGCTCGGCAAAAAGGTCGTTTGCGCCGGGCACCTGCGCGCGTTCCACCTGCGCAGCGCCTCCATCCAGCAGGTCAGCGGCGAACGAACCCTCCAGGAGGGACGGGGAAAAAACCGCCTGGTCCTCAACGAACGCGTCGGCGGCTACCTGAACCACCAGTTCCGCCGCGAACGCCTGGACGGCACCGTCTTTTACCGCTCCCACCCGGTGCGGGTGGCCTTTTTGGTGAGCGAAGCCCGGGACGAGACGGCCTGCGGCGACTACTTCACGGCCAAGGAACTCGTGGCCTTCATGAGCCGGGAGGCCGACTGGGATTTCTATTTCGTGCCCCAGGAGCACTGGAACGATCTCCAACCCTTTGACGTGGCCATCGCCCTGGTGGAGACCTTCCGGATCGAGAAGGTGCAAAGCGCCAATCCCCACCTGATCCTCATCGCCTGGATCCGCAACTGGTTTGACCGCTGGATCGTCAACCCGTTCCTGGGCAAGTACGATCAGGTCTGGGTCTCTTCGGAAAAGGCCCGCAAGGCCTTCGCGGCCAAGACCGACGCCCCCGTGCGCGTCATCCGCATCGCGACGAATCCGGAATCCTTCCGCCATGGCGTGTCCCGGCCGGAACTGGCCTCGGACTATTGTTTCACCGGCAGCTATTTCGGTTCGGACCGGCAGATCGCCACCCAGCTGGACCCGGATTCCGTTCCGTACACGGGCGCCATCTTCGGTTCCAACTGGGAGACGTTCGAACGCTTCGCGGCCCTGTACCGGGGACCGCTCCCCTACGCGCGCATGCCCGACGTGTACGCCTCGACGCACGTCGTCATCGACGACGCCAACCACACCACCCTGGAATGGGGATCGGCCAACAGCCGCGTCTTCGACGCCCTGGCCGCCGGGAAACTGGTGATCACCAACAGCCGGGAAGCCAACAACGACCTCTTCGACGGCGAACTTCCCGTCTACACCTCCCAAGACGAACTCACCGCGCTTTTGAACCGCTATCTGGGCGATCCCGAGGCCCGGACCGCCCTGGTGCGCCGGTTGCAGGACACGGTCCTCGGGGCGCACACCTACGCCCATCGCGCCCGGGAGGCCTGCGCCGCCATCCGGGAGGCCTTCGCCTGCCTGCGGGCAGCGGTCCATCTCCCGAAACCGCAGGACCATTTCGGATCGATCCTCGACCAGTTCCGGCTCCACCTGCACGGTCCGGACCTGTTCGTGGACATCACCGACAAAACCCATATCAGTTTCGGCCGCAACATCGGGGCCGATTTCCATTTCGTCTTCACCGAGATCGACCAGGTCGGCCAGCTGCCCCAGCAGCAAAGCTTCCAACCCCGGATTCTGGTCGTGCTGTGTTCGCCCCTGGCCCTGTCGCCGCGGCTCGTTTCCTCTTTCGACCTGGCCCTGGTGCCCGACGAACGGGCCGCCGACCAAGTGCGCCGCCTGGGCGACATTCCGGTCCTGCCCCTGACCGCCACCAGCGCCGTGACAGACGAAATCGAGGGTGTGGAACGCAAGCTGCTCCTGCAAAGCCTGTTCGCCGAGCATTTCGCCCCAATCGCCGGCGAACTGAAAACACGTCTCCTGGCGTTCCTGGCCGAACGGCGGGAGATCCAGGCGTCCGAGCCCATGGCGGTTGCGGAAACCGAGGTCGAGGAACGGAGCGACCTTCCCAAGGAGGCGCTCAAGCTGGCTTACGTGCTGTGGGATTTCCCGGCGCTGTCCCAGACCTTCGTGCTCAACGAACTGCGCTGGCTGGTCCAGAACGGCTACGACGTGAACGTCTATTTCATGAAGGAGCCGGACAAGGCGGCAACGCTCGATTACGACATCCCGTCCTACCATGTGGAGGGCGTGGACGAGTTGCGCAATTACCTGCGCCTGCACGGCCGCAACACCGTGCACGGCCATTTCGCCTATCCGGCCACGGCCCTGCTCGCCTATCCGGCCGCCACCGCGGAGGGCCTGTCCTTCACGTTCATGGTCCACGCGGTGGACATTTGCCACCAGGACAACGTCAAGCGGAACAAACTCGCCGAAGTCACCAACAGCCCCCTGTGCCTCAAGGTGATCACCCTGGGGCTGTGCCATCGCGACATCCTGCTCGCGGCGGGCGTGCCGGCGGACAAGATCGTCATGGAACGGCAAGCCTCCCTGCCGTTTCCGTTCCGGGAACGGACGCAGCGGACACAACGTTCCCGACCGCTGGTCATCGCCATCGGCCGCTTCATCGAAAAGAAGGGCTACACCTATCTGGTCGAGGCGGCGCGGCTATTGCCCGAAGTGGACTTCCGCCTTTACGGATACGGCCCCCTGGAGGACGCGCTTCGGGAGCAGGCGGCGGGGCTGGCCAACCTGGCCTTCCCCGGGGTGCTCGGCGACATGGACGCGGTGGCCCAGGCCTACGACGAGGCCGACCTGTTCGCCATGCCCTGCGTGCGCGCCGCGGACGGGGACATGGACGGGCTGCCCACGGTGCTCCTCGAGGCCATGTCCGCCGGTATTCCCGTGGTCAGCACGGCCGTGAGCAACATCGGCGAATTGATCAAGGACGGTTTTTCCGGCTTCATGGCCACGCCCCGCGACGCCGGCGATCTGGCCGCCGCCATCCGCCGGGCCCTGGCCTGCGATCCCGTCCGGCTCCGGCACATCGTGGACACGGCCCGGGAAACCGCCCAACGCTTCGCCAACATTCCAAAGACGATGCACACCCTGACCAACATCTGGCAGCGCACGACCCTGGATATCGTCCTGGTGACCTACAATGTGAACAACCCGTCGGGGTTGGAGTTGACGAGCGCCATCATCGAACGGATCTACAAATACACCACCTTGAACTTCAGGCTCATCGTGGTGGACAATAACAGCGATCCGGAGTTCACGACCGGTCTGCAACAGCTGTTCGGCAAACGGGAAAACTTCGTCTTCATCGCCCTGCCCGAAAACATTCTGTGCGGCCCGGCCACCAACATCGGTGCCGCCGCCGGTCAGGGCAAATACATCCTCTACGTGTGCAGCAACGAGGGCTTTGTCCTGCAATATGGCTGGGAACGGGATCTGGTTCGCTTCATGGACGCCCACCCCGAGACGGGCATCGCCGGGCACGTGATCCACATGCCGCGCTATCACGACGGCAAAAGCTACGTCACGCATCCGCAGTTTGCCGACTTCCGTAATCCCGAATTCGCCCGGGAACATCCCGACCGGCCGTTCGGCCACGTCCAGGGGGGGGTGTACATCCTGCGCCGCGAAGCCTTCGAACGGGACGGCGGTTTCAGCGACAACGTGCCCCACGGCGGCATGGACATCGAATATTCCTATTATCTGGAAAGCTGCGGCTGGACCCTGGGCCACATCCCTGGCATCGCCAGCTTCACGGTCAAGACTCGCCCGACCCTGACCGCCGTGCTGGACGAAACCATCGTGGCCGCCCACCCGTTGACCTTGCCGGAGGCCGCGCGCGCCGACGCCCTGGCGGCCGCCCGGGTCCGCGCCTGCAACCTGTGTGGCTGGACCGGACCGGCCTTCGAGGACGGCCGCTGCCCGGACTGCGGTGCGACGCCGTTTTCCCGCTCGGTCATGAAGCTTTGCGGCAGCTCGGGGCTCGTGCAGCAACGCCCCGGACTCGCGCTGCTTTCCGACGATGACGGACTGGTGCGTCACATCGGGCCCTGGTGCGCCCGGGCCCGATGCCATCCCGTCGCAGCCGTGCAAACGCCCGAAGCGTTGACAGCCCTTCTGGAAGAAACGGAAACGACCCTGGTGGTGATCGATCATCGCACCTGGACGCCGGGGACGCTTACGGCCCTGCAGCAGGCGGCCGGCGGATTTCTGGCCCGGGGCGGCACCCTGCTCGTGGGGGAAAACCCGTTGTTCGGGGAACCGGCGGCAAGCCACGCGTCGGGGTTTACGCCCGAGTCCTTGGCCACGGCCTTGCGCGAGGCGGGTGTGACGGTGCGCGCTCTGCCGTATCGCAGCTTCGTGCTCGATCTGGATTGGCGCGATATCTTTGTCAGCGTCCACAACCACCTGACGAAGTGACCTTTCCCCCAAAAAGTATCCCAGTTAGAAGTTCGTGACTCGGCCAGGAGGTCGGTCATGAGGATGAGCCGTTTTAGTGGAGACTGCTGCGTAATTCTCTCGAGTTGCTCCTTGTCCCGTTTTCCAGGTTTGTGAGACGGTAGTTAGTCGGTCCTGAAAAAACGTGTTTTCGGCGTTATCCGACGGATTGTGCGACGAGATCATCTCTTGTCTCGCCACACAGCCACAACAGGATGAGAGCAAAAAGATGCGCCAGCTTGCACATCCACTTCCTGAAGTTGAAGGCTGCGGCGGCCATGAACAGGTTGATGGCGTCACCGAGCACTCCTTTCAGGAAATTTCTCACCATGCGGTGGTCCTGTTTGACGTGCCCGATCACGGGTTCGATTCCGGCGCGTCTGCGGAAGCGCAGCCGAGCCTTGCGGCGTTGGGAAGTCGTATCGCTTTTCTTCGGACGACTTGGCGTCACAATTTCCGTGTCGCCCACCCGGGTTCGACCGCGATAGCCCCGGTCACAGATGGCCACCTGGGGGCAGATTCCCGTGATCTGCCAGACCTGCTCCAGCACATCGGGCAACGTATTGCCGTCATAGATATTTTCCGTGAACGACAACGCCCCGACGATGACACCTGTGGTCTTGGTCACGACCAGGGAAGCCTTGCGGCCGAACTCGTATTTCTTGTGCTCCTTGCCCTTGCCGATGCACAGCACCTCCGGCTCGTGCAGGCTGTAGACCTTGTCCTTGTCCGTCCGCTTCTGCTTGTGCACTCTTCGGAAAAGTTGAAGCGTTTCCTCATGTCGGGCCAGGGCCTCGCGCGGAAGCTTGCGTTCCAGTTCGCGGATGAGTACTCCGGCCATCGTCCGAATGCGCTTGATGATCCGCTTGCTCTTGAAGCGCTGGAGCAGCAGGCCAGGCAACTCCCGCCGGAAGCTACGGCGCAGGCCAATGCCCTCGTCGGCAGCGATCTTCCTGCATCGCTTGATGATTTTTGTCAGGAGCTTCGTGTCGGTGGGGAAGGTGATGTTTTTTTCCTGGACCGTGGTATCGATAGTGACTTCCACCTCCTTGGCGGCTTCCCCGTGCAGCGCCACCGAAACTTCAAAGATCAGGCGCGCTCCATCGTCGCCGATTCTTTTGCGAAAATAGACGAAGTCCGAGGGATTGCAGGGAAACTTCCACTGGAAACGGGTTTCGCCACAAAAGGCCTGAAAATAGGGATTGGCCACCCAGGCCTCGACCACCCGCTCGTCGCTCAGATTTTCAAGCTGCTTGAGCAGGAGCAGGCCGACCATGAGCCGGATGGGCTTGGCTGGGCGTCCGGCCTGGCTATAGAGCCCGGCGAATTCGTCCTCGAAGCGCTGCCAAGGGATGCGCTTGGCCAGTTTGAGCAGGGGATGGGCGGGATTGAGCTGATCCAAAAGGTCCGGATAAAGGAAATTGCTCTGCCGACTTTCGCGGGATTTTGCCTTCATGACCGCCCCCAGAAATGCTCAGATGCAACCGGTTTTCTGCGGAATCACTGCAGTTCCTGGTCGAGGACAATACATTGATTCGGGCGTTTTGTTAAGCTTTTTCAGGCTAATGGACAGATTTCAGGACCGACTAGTTATGGCCGATTTTTCTCCAGCCCCAGGATGTTTTCGTCCCCTTGGCGGCAATTGCCAGCCAAAGGGGACACGTCTCCTCAGCAACCGACTTTGAGGACGGCTTTTTTCAGATTGAAGGCCATGGCATTGAGTTGTTGGGAGGGCGGGAAGGCACGCCACGTCTAGGTTTGCGGGCGGGTCGCGTGGCAGAAAATACGGGGGGGGTGTGGCAGCAAATACGGTCAGGTCACCACCATAGGCCGATGGCCGTGGCTTTTTTTTCATCCACTTTCTTTAAAAATCCTATATCTTTAAGCGGTTTAATAACACGCCTTCGGAAATCTCGCGTAAGCGCCTAATAAGCCCCTTCTTGTGGCATTTGCCTTGATGGGGCAGAAGCTCAGGCAGGGATGATCAGGCTTTTGGGGTCGATGTATTGGGGCAGGAGCGCCTTGCGTTGGGCATTGGTGGTCGCCGCCGGCAAGTGCTCGAAGAGGTGGCGCAGGTAGCGGTATGGTTCCAGGCCGTTGACTCTGGCGGTCTCGATGAGGGAGTAAATGGTGGCCGAGGCGTCGGCGCCGCGCGGGTGGCCGGAAAACAGCCAGTTCTTGCGGCCAACGGCAAATGGGCGGATGGCATTCTCAGCCAGATTGTTGTCTGGGCGCAGCCGACCGTCCTCCAGATAGACGACAAGGCGGTTCCACTGCTTGCGGGCATAATTGATGGCCTTGCCGAGCAGGCTCTTGGGCGGCGTGGTGGCAACGCGGGCATCAAGCAGCGCCCCCAGCTTGTCCAGGATCGGTCCGGACTTTTCCGCCCGCAGGGCGGCGATCTGCTCCGGCTTGAGCTTTTGCTTCTCGGCTTGGCTCTCCACCCCGTAGAGCTTGCCGATCAGGTCCAGGACGGCATGGGCCGTACCGCCTTTGCCCTTCTTGCCGGCAGTCTTCTCGACCTCGACAAACTTGCGCCGGACATGGGCCATGCAGCCGAGATGGCGCAGCCCCTCCCGTTCGCCCAGAGCCTCGTAGCCGCTGTAGCCGTCGGTCTGCAGATAGCCTTGGAAGTCACCGAGGATGTCTGCGGCCACGCTGCCGGCCCGGGTCGGATGATAGCGAAAAAGCACGACCGGTTTTCCCGGCGTTCCGCCCCGGGCGACCCACATGTACGACTTGGTGGTGTTGGCCCGATCCGGCTCGTGCAGCACCTGGACCGTGGTTTCGTCCATGTTGACGATGGGGCCGGAGCGGATCTCCGCAATGATCATGTCGATCAGCGGATCGCAGGCCTTGGCCACCCGGATCATCCAGCCGGCCAGGGTGCCCCGGGAGACGTCCAGGCCCAGGCGGGCGAACTGGTCTTCCTGGCGGTACAGGGGCAGCGCGTCGGCATACTTGGCTACCGCGACATGGGCGAGTAAGCCCGGGGTGACGATGCCTTGGGGGATGATCTGGGGCGGCATGGGCGCGGTTTTCACCGTCGGCCCGTCACCCTCCACCCCCTCGCAGACCCGGCAGGCATACTTGGGCCGGATGTGGCGGATGACCTGGATCTTGGCCGGCACGATGTCGAGCTTCTCGCTTATTTCCTCGCCGATGCGAGTCAATGCCGCGCCGCAGGGGCAGGTCTTTTCCGATTCCGGCAGGTCGTGGACGACCGTAACCCGGGGCAGATCAGCGGGAATGGGTCGGCGACCGCGCTTGCCACGGGTATGGATCGGGGCGCAGGCCTCCTCGAAAGTCTGTGGCTTGTGCTCCTCTGCGGTCTGCTCAGCCTCATCGAACAGGGAAAGTTGTTGCGCTTGCCCGGTCCGGGGCTTTTTTTCGGATTTGGGACCGTAGATGATCAGGTTCAGGAGACGGATACGCTGCTCAAGCTGGGCAATATGTTGCTGCTGGTCAGCCTGACTGGCGGCCATGTCGGCGAGAAGGCCTTTCAGCGTGGCAGGATCGTCAGGGAGGGCATTGATGTCCACGGCCCAGACAATATGTCATTATTATTCAATTTAATCAAGGCAATACTTGTCAAAAGACCGTCGAATACTCCAGGCGGGAATGCCCTTTTACGGTCAGGGGATCAAGACCGTCGAGCAGCCAGGTAAGCTGCCTTGAGTCGATGGCCATGACCTCGGCCTCGGAAGTCGGCCAGCGAAAAATGTGGCGTTCCAGGCGTTTTTGCCACAGGCAAAACCCGTTGCGGTCCCAGTACAGCAGCTTGATGATCGTCCGGCTGCGGTTGCAAAAGCCAAACAGGTGGCCGGCGAACGGATCAAGTTGCAGCTGCTGCGAGACCAGGATGGACAGGCCGCCAATGGCCTTGCGCATGTCCGTGGCGCCTAGAGCCAGATAGACCCGGACGCCTCTCGCCGGCAACATCATAGCCGCGTCAGCGTGCGGACAAGTTTTTCCAGCACTGGCGCGGCAAAGTCGCCTCTGATCTCGATGCGAAAGGCGTTGCCAACATGCACCAGTATTGGTTCAGGCGGGGTTGCCATGTCTGGTTGGGCCGACGTGGGCAACGGCACTGGGACGATGGTGACAAACGGTGCGGCCCCCCTGTCGTTCGTTGCCCCTAAACGCTTGCGCCAATAGCTCAGGGAACTTTGGGAAAGGCCATGCTGCCGGCAGTATGCTCCCTGGTTCAAGCCGCTACGCTGCCAACCTTCAATCTGTTTAGACCAATATGCCGCCCTCTCAGAACGCACCTCTGTTGCTGATGCTGCCATGGTCGTCCTCCTGTGGGATAAACCATGACAGAAAACTCACACGCCGTAAGAAGGGCCTAATTGACCGTTTACTTTCCGGTTTATTTTTTATCCGAAGGAGAGCACCTCACGGTTTTGTTGCGCAAGATTTCCCCACTGCGACAGGATCAGGAAGACGCGATATTCTCACGCTTCAAGGATGTATCGCAATCCATTCTCCTGGGCGGGCTGGGGACGAGTTTGGCCATAGGCATTGCCACCGGGATAGATTATGGATAGTCGGCATCAATCCACTTTTGTGGGGAGCTGTTTCCGCTGTTGCCTCGCTTATCCCGGTCGTCGGATTGAGCATCATTTATATTGCATCCATATGCTATCTCATTTCAATTGATTAAATCAAAATGTCAATATTTCTACTTTTCTATTGGATAATTGTCATTAACTCGATTGATAATTTTGTCCGTCCTCTGTTCATGCGTGGAAAATCTCGTTTATCCGTGCTTTTGATATTTGTATCCGTGGCCGGCGGTGTTTTTCTCTTTAAACCAATCGGGTTATTGTACGGCCCATTAGCCTTGAGCATGGCTTTCGTCCTTTTCCAGGTTCTTCTTGATGCCCAGGAAGAAAAAATAAAAATAGAGACATGGGGAAATATGATAGTATATTTATCTGTACAAGACATATGTAAGGCACGGTCATGACCAACACTACGCGCATGTTTCTTTGCATCCGGTCGATTCGTTGGCAGGCATTGTCTTTAATCATCTCGGTTGCGGTTCCCCTGGCGGGAATCATTGGCCCGACCGGGGCGGCGCAGGCAGCCGAGGGGAAATTCTCGTTTGCCAGCGTGGAGCAGGCGGCCAAGGATCTCGCGGCCACGCCCTATCAGGCCCCGCAGCCCATTGCCCAGGCTCTCCGGGATCTCGATTACGATACCTGGCGCAAGATTCGCTTCAAGCCGGACAGCGCCTTTTGGAGGAAAAGCCGAGCGCCCTTCGAGTTGCAATTTTTCCATCCGGGTTTTTTGTACGATCGCACGGTCACCCTGCACAGCGTCACTGGGGGCAACGTCTGGCCCCTGGTCGTGACCAAGGCGATGTTCGACTACAGCCAGGTCAAGGAACTTGAGGAGAAGCTGCCGGCTGTCACCGGCGCGGCCGGCTTCAGGGTCCACACCGCGATCAATACCTCCGCTTACCTGGATGAATTCGTGCTGTTCCTGGGTGCCTCCTATTTTCGCGCCGTGGCCAAAGGGCAGGTCTACGGGCTTTCGGCCCGGGGACTGGCCGTCAACACCGCCCAACCGGATGGCGAAGAATTCCCCTGGTTCCGGGAATTCTGGATCGTGAAACCGGCCAAAGGCGATAAGGCCCTCACGGTCTACGCACTCCTCGACAGCGAAAGCCTCACCGGGGCCTACGCCTTGACCATCACCCCCGGCCGCGAAACCGTCATGGATGTGACTTCCCGGATCTACGTGCGAAAGCCAGGAGCCATGTTGGGGATCGCCCCCCTGACCAGCATGTTTTTTTACGGTGAGAATTCCCCGCCCAGCAAGCGCATGGACTGGCGTCCCGAGGTGCATGACTCCGACGGTTTGCTGGTCCATTTCCAGGGCGGGGAATGGTTGTGGCGTCCGGCCTGGAATCCCGCCACCCTGTCCATCAGCAGTTTTGCGGCGGACAACGTGAGGGGCTTCGGGCTGTGCAACAGGGACAAGGACTTCAACAACTACCAGGACATCGAGGCGCGCTACGACAAGCGCCCCAGCCTGTGGATCGAACCCCGGGGCGATTGGGGGCGAGGCCGGGTGGAGATGGTGCTTATTCCCTCGGACCAGGAGATTCACGACAATGTCGTGGCCTTCTTTGTCCCCGAAACCCAGGCCGTACCCGGAAAACCGTTGCGCTTCGACTACCGCCTGCGCTGGCTCGCGACCGCCGGCGATTTGCCGCCCGGGGTCAGGGTCGCGGCCACCCGTTCCTCCCAGCCCGATCCGGACAGCCGTTTTTACGTGGTGGATTTCATCGGCGATAGCCTCAAGGCCCTGAAGGCGGACGCGCCGGTGGAAGCCGTGATCACCGTCGGCCCCGGAGCCACGCTGCTGGAACGCCAAAGCTTCAAGAATCCGGTCACCGGCGGCTGGCGGCTGACCTTCAAGATAGGGATCGAGGGCGGCTCGGCCATAAAGGACATGCTGCCGGAAAAACGCAACCCCATTGAACTTCGAGCTTTTCTAAAATTCCCCGACAACAGTGTGAGCGAGACCTGGAGCTATGCCGTGACGCCGGGTAAATCATGAATCGAGACGCAGTTCCGCAAACGGATAGCGTCCGGGGCATCTCGTTCCTGGACGCGGCCGGCATCAGGCTTCTGGCCTATCTCCGGCGCTTGCCCCTGTCCGAACCGGCGCGCCTCGAGACCGCCCTGGAGACCCTCGGGACGATCCCCGACGATGCCCGCGACCCCGGACAGACCGAACGCAAGGCCATGGATGCGCTGTTCAAGCGGCTTCACACGCCGCGACCCGATACGCGGCAACAGCCGACACCGTCCCTTTTGCGGACATCCATGGTTCCCGAATTCATGGGCGCCCGGGCTTGGCGCAAGGCCATGGGCAAAGCAGTCGTCCCCCTGCCGCCCGAGCAAGGACAGGGGCCCAAAAGCTCCACCCTGCCTCGCGAATACCTGGATCAGCCCTGGAACAAGGTGGCCGGCCGCCGTCGCCTTGCCCTGACGTTCCTCATTCTCGGGCCGACCGCCTTCGCCGTCCTGCGCATGGCCGCGGTCCTGCCCCACGCGGGCGCCACGCTCCTGGAAAAACTGCTGCTCGTGGTCTTCGCCGCCCTGTTCGCCTGGATCGCCATCGGGTTCTGGACGGCCATGGCGGGCTTTGTCACCCTGATCCGGCGCTATGACCGCTTTGCAATCACTCGGCCGTCCCCGTCCGACAGCCCCCCGCGCGTGGACGTCCGCACCGCCGTGGTTTTCCCGGTCTACGGCGAGGACATGGACCGGGTCGCCGCCGGTATGGAAGCCGTCTACCGCTCCCTGGAACGCCACGCCGATAGCGGCCGCTACGATTTTTTCATCTTGAGCGACACCCGCGACCCGGAAGCCTGGGCCGAAGAAGAAGTCGCCTGGGCCGCGCTTACGGAGCGGCTGGGCGGATGCGGCCGCATCTTCTATCGCCGCCGCCGAGTGAACACCAAGATGAAAAGCGGCAACATCGCCGACTTTTGCCGCCGTTTCGGGGCGCACTACGTCTATATGCTGGTCATGGACGCCGACAGCATCATAAGCGGGGAAACCATCGCCCGCATGGTTTCGATCATGGAGAACCACCGGCAGGTGGGCATATTGCAATCCGTTCCGGCAACCGTCGGACGGGAAACATTCCTGGCTAGGCTGCAACAGTTTGCAAGCCACCTCTACGGCCCCATGTTCTCGGCCGGGCTGCATTTCTGGCTTCTGGGGGACGCCCAGTACTGGGGGCACAACGCGCTGATCCGCGTGGAGCCCTTCATGCGGCATTGCGCCTTGCCCCGACTTTCGGGCGCTCCGCCTCTCGGTGGCGACATCTCCAGCCATGATTTCGTGGAAAGCGCCCTGATGCGCCGGGCCGGCTGGAACGTCTGGTTGGCCTATGACCTGCCCGGGAGCTACGAGGAGTCCCCGCCGAACCTGTTGGCCGAACTGGCCCGGGACCGGCGCTGGTGCAAGGGCAACCTGCAGCACCTGCGGCTGGTCTTCACCCGGGGGCTCATTCCGATGCACCGGGCCCTGTTTCTCAACGGCATCATGGCCTACGGGTCGGCCTTGCTCTGGTTCCTGTTCCTGACCGTTTCCACCGCAGAAGCGATCATCGAGTCGCTCACACCGCCCACCTATTTCCCGCCGACCCGGACGTTGTTCCCCGATTGGCCGGTCTGGGAGCCCTGGTGGGCGTTGAGTCTTCTGGCCACCACCGGCGCCTTGCTCTTTCTGCCCAAATTTTTCGCCCTCGCCCTCGTGTTGCTCAAAGGCCGCGCCCGATTTTTCGGCGGTTTTTTCAGGTTGGTCGCGAGTATCGCCCTGGAAGTATGCGTTTCCTCGCTACTGGCGCCCATCCGGATGCTTTTTCACAGCAAATTCGTATTTATCACCTTGCTTGGCCGGGAAACCGGCTGGGGACGCCAGGTGCGCGGCGATTGCGCCACGTCGTGGTCCGAAGCGGTCCGATTCCATCTCGGCGGGACACTTCTGGCCGCGTTGTGGGCCGGGGCGCTTTATTTGTTGAACCGGGAGTTCTTCTGGTGGGTCAGCCCCATCTTCGGCCCCTTGCTGCTCGCCATCCCCCTGTCGGTGGTGACCAGTCTGCCGAGCCTTGGCCGGGGGCTTCGGCGCCTGGGGCTGCTGCTTATTCCCGAGGAAACCGATCCGCCGACGGAACTGGTGGAAATGCGCGCCTGCCACGAAAAAAACGCGACGGCGCACAGACCGCTCGGCATCTCCCGGGAAAACGGCGTGGCCCTGGCCGTGGTTGATCCGACGGCCTGCGGCCGTCGGATCGGCCTGATCGGCCATCCTTTGCGCGCCGCCAGGACCGACGGGCCGACACGGCAGTCCCTGGTGGACAAGGCACTTCGTCTGGGGCCCACGGGCCTGACACGCGAAGAAAAATCGGCACTGCTTGAAGACCCGGCGGCCCTGGTCGAGACCCACCGCAAGGTCTGGCGACTTGCCGCGGACGTCCTGCGGGATCGTTGGTTCGTCACGTTGCGCTAGTTCGCGTTGACACGAGCTTCCTTGCATCATCAGCACAAAAAATCTCAGGCCAGGGTGGTGTAAGGAAAACACGACGATGATAGCGATGTGTGTTTTCCAAGGGAACGGTCGCCGGTTCTCCGGTCGCATACTGCAGTGCGGCAGCGGCATCAATCAGCCCTCGATCAAAAAAGCCCCATTCGTTTGTGGGAGGGATGAGTGCCCTATCCGCAAGTGCTACTGCGGCGGCACGTCTTGCAAAAGCGGCAAGATCAACCCAGGGAAGCGCCGATCCATGCAAGCGGATTTCCTCGGCGACAACACGGCGTCCAGGCTCTTCGACAACGGAGAAACCTCGACTCGCGAGTTCGGCGAGCAATGTGGACTTCCCGCCGCCCGAGCAGCCAGAAATGATGACAAAATGCTCCATTTTCCCACTCCTGTATCAGGGTCAGTCGTAATTGCCGACTCGAGGGCCGGGTAGCAGTTGCTCACCTGCTTCCGATTTCTCAGAGGATGCACTTGGAAAGTCCAAATGGCCAATTAGGAACAGGTTCTCAGGAGAGGGCGGAGGGCCAACCGCCCACCACCTCTTGAAAATCCCCCAAGAGGTCCTCGGCCTTTTTCCTCATACATCCATGAGGTAAGTTGCGGAGAAAAACTCTTACTGAAGCAAACAGGCGACGGGTAGGGCGGCCTCTTGAAAAAAATTCAAGCGCCCTTTTTCAGGAGCTCATGCTGGCTCGCTTCTGCGAAACCTCGTGCTGCTCCTACAGGGGAGCCAACAAAACCTGTTGGCGCAGTGTTGGCGGGAGAAATGCAGTATAACCACTCGTTTTATTAAGACTTCATTTTTTTACGTGTAGATTGTTGATTTGTTGATTTCACCTTTGCAGCCACCGGAGGACTACGGCGCAATGCTCTGAGCTGAACCATTAAACGATCACCATATGGCGTCATAGCCCAATAAGTATTCGTATCTTTAACACTTCTTGGACGCTGACTTTCCCTTATCAATCCTAGCGCTCGAAGCTGGATTATGCATGTCTCCATTTGCTCATGTTTAAAAGAAAAGTCATAGAGCTCCATACCCTTGATATTCTTGTCATCTCGAAAAGCATCCCTTGCGCGTGAAGACAAATACCTGTGAAATGATTCAGCAACCTCATCTTCTGAAGCCTCGTTGATAAGTGTTGGAGCAATTCCTGCAAAAATATCATTCCAGGTGATCGTAAAATTCGCTGTATATCCTAGGTCGGTGCTACTAGAGGAACCCCCATACCTGTGAACCTTAAAAGCTATATCAAATTGATATCCATCATCACCTTGCTTTAAATCCTCAGATCCCGCAGGAGGGGCCATTCTTTCTGCTGATATTTGTGCTTCCAACTCAGACACCTTGCTTCTTAGCATAAGTACTTCAGACACTGTTACGTCACTTGGCACCTTATCAGCCCTTATCCACCCGACAGCTGGATGTCTCTTTACTGTTGAGGTCAGCCCAATTATTACCTTTGATTTGAGTTCTTCCGAAGAGTCCCAATATACACAAGTATGTCTTTTTTCAACTTTTTCTCTAAATAATTTTAGTTTTGTCCATGATGATTCACTGGTATCCGTCTTATCTCTTGGCAAATTATCAGGATTCTTATACAACAATGGCACGACTGGTTTCTTACTAGAAGTAGCGTAATCATACTCCTTCTCTGTATAACCAATTCCCGTGTCATCTAAAGAACCATATCTTCCTCCGATTATCAAGACATAGTAATCAGATGAATCAATAACATCTTTTATGAGTTGCCAGGCTGAATCATCAGAAGCTGGGAATAGTTCCATACCAGCAGGCATATGATCAAGTTCAAGCACAGCCTTAAGAACTGCTTGTCTCTCATCCAAAAGATCACGAAAAGTCGAGCTAATAAAGACCTGATATCTTTTGTCCATCCAGCAACCCCAAAAGAGGTTCTTAAGTTAAGTATAGATACAATCATCACTTAAGGTTTACGACAACCTATACTGCATAATCCCGCAAACGCCCCTTTACCTTCTCCTTCATTCTCCATCCATCTTGCTTCCAAGCAACAACTCAGCCACCCCGCCAACAGACCCTGTTGGCTCTGGTGCATTTTTCAAACGAAAAAGGGGTCACCGATTTCTCGGTAACCCCTTGGCATTTTACTTGGTGGAGCTGGAGGGAATCGAACCCACGACCTCTTGAATGCCATGCCAGCAGCCCATTGAAATTATTAATTTTTTTCAAAAATTTGACGAGCAGCCACAGAGCCTTTGTTGGCTCCTGCCAACAGTCACCAGTAGGTCTGTGGCGCATCAGCCAACAGGCTGCCAACGGACAGCCAACGCGTCTGTGGCTCGCCTGCCAACGGTCATGTGGTGTGACAGCCAACGCGCCTGTGAAATTGCCGCAGATCACTTCCCAATTACTTCATATTCGCAGCGATTGATGTCCATTGTCCGTTAGTCAATATCGTCTACAGACGGCTATTTTGATTCGACCTAAATTCGTTCGCCTGGAGCCCCTTTATACGTCATAGTGAAGACAGTGTCCGAGAGCCATTTCTTGAAGCCGGGGTTGTCGCTGAACTGCTTGAACAGCTCGGTGTGATCCGCAAGGAGTTCCATCATGACTCTGCCGAGCGCCTTGTCATGCTCGATCCTAGCGTTTTGCTTGTCATCGTTTTGCTTGGCGTTCTGATAGGCCTTATCTGCGGCCACCTTCGCCGGAATTTCCTCGGTGATAACTTTGCGGATTTTGTCCTCGTCGTTCCACTCAATGCTTCCGAACTGGTCATTGAAAGCTTTGACTATGTTGCTCAGGTACTCAAGCTCTGGCTCGGGCTTTCCGCCGCCCCCACCGAGGGGGACCGGTTCCAACTCGCCGTCTTCATCCGCCAGTGTAATACGGATTTGCTCCTTCACCTCAACCCGGTAGCTGTCCATGTCGATGCTTTCCAAGATGCCTTTGGAAAGGTCCTCTTCCTTGGGGGCCGGAAGTTTCGGTATGAGGAAGTTCAAAAAGATGGAGAGCTTTTCCCACTCCAAGTTGGTGTAGGGGAGCACCGAGGCTAAAAAGCTGTAGGTTCTGACAAAGGCTTTGGCCTTACTTTTGAAATCAACCTGTCCATCTTCGTCCAGATCAGCATTGTAGGTGGCTACCGAGCTATCCAGTATCGGGTCCAGTTTGTCCCTATCTGCCTCGGAAAGGTAGAGCTCCACCAGGGCATCCACAGCGGCCGTGGAGTAGATCTGATAGCCGTCCAGGTCCGCCTTGAGGTCATGCAGCTTGTCCGGGTCCGTTTCCTGGCTCAGGATCGTTGTGCGATAGTAATCCCCGAATGACCGCTCAATGTCTTCCGTGTTGTTCATGAAGTCGAGGACAAAGGTATCATACTTCTGCGGATGAGCGCGGTTGAGCCTGGAAAGGGTCTGCACCGCCTTCACGCCCGCGAGCTGCTTGTCCACGTACATCGTATGAAGCAGCGGCTCGTCATAACCCGTCTGAAACTTGTCCGCTACGATCAGGAAGCGGTACGGGTCTTCTCGGAACATCTCAGTAATCTGGTTACTTGGGAACCTATTCATGGTGGCTTCGGTCACGTTCTGCCCGCCGTGCTCGTGCTCACCAGAAAAAGCGACAATGGCCTTGTACGGGCTGTTCCTCTCCTTGAGATAGGCGTCGAAAGCCAGCTTGTACTGGATGGCTCTCTTGATGCCACTGGTTACAACCATGGCCCTGGCCTTGCCGCCGATCTTCTTTTTGGTAATGACCTGCTCGTGGAAGTGATCCACCATTATTTCCGATTTCAGACGGATCGCGTGGTCATGGGATTCGACATAGCGCCGTAGTTTTCGCTTGGCTTTCTTGGCATCGAACTCGGGGTCATCCTCCACGGTCTTCACCAGCCGGTAGTAGCTGCTTACCGTGGTGTAATTTCGTAGCACGTCCAGGATGAATCCCTCCTGGATCGCCTGCTTCATGGTGTAACCATGGAATGGACGGAAGCTCCCGTCCGCTTGCTTGATGCCGAAAATCTCCAGTGTCTTGTTCTTCGGAGTTGCGGTGAAAGCGAAGTAGCTGGCGTTGGGAAGCATCTTCCGGGCTTCCATTATCCTGTTGATGCGATCCTCGATGCTTTCCTCCTCCTCTTCGCCCTGCTCGGAAAGAGCGATATTCATGGCAGCCGCCGTGCGGCCACCCTGGCTGGAGTGCGCTTCGTCAATGATGATGGCAAAAAAGGCGCCCCTGTGCTGGTTGCCGATCTCTTCAAGGATGAAGGGAAACTTCTGGACCGTGGAAATGATGATCTTCTTACCCTCGAGAATGAACTCCCGGAGCTGCCCCGATCCTTGGGTCACCGCTCCGACAACCGCCGAGACCTGGGCGAACTGCTTGATATTGTCCCGTATCTGCTTGTCCAGCACTCTGCGGTCCGTGACCACTATGACGGAATCGAAGATGGGTTTGTCACCGTGCTTCAGCTCGACTAGTTGATGCGCCAGCCAGGTGATGGAGTTGGATTTACCGGAGCCTGCGGAGTGCTGAATCAAATACCGCTGGCCAGCACCGTCCGCCTGGGCTCGCGCCAAAAGGCTCCTTACCACATCGAGTTGGTGATAGCGGGGGAATATCTGCTTGCGCTTCTTACGCCCCTGCTTGTCCTTTTCCTCTACTACCTGGGCATAGCTCTCCAGGATGTTGGTTAGGCTCGACTTTGTCAGCACCTCCTTCCAGAGGTAGTCCGTGGCGAGCCCTTCGGGATTCGGTGGGTTTCCGGCTCCGTCGTTGTACCCTTTGTTGAAAGGAAGGAACCAGCTTCCTTTACCTTTCAGGTCGGTGCACATCCAGACTTCGTGATCATCCAAAGCGAAATGGACTACGCATCGTCCGAACTGGAAGAGCAGTTCCTTGGGTTCGCGATCCCGTTTGTACTGCTCGATAGCGTCGGCAACTGTCTGTTTGGTGAGCTTGTTCTTCAGTTCGAAGGTGGCGACAGGAAGACCGTTGATGAACAGTCCCATATCCAAGGCCAGCCTGGTTTCATCCTTGCTATAGCGTAGCTGGCGGGTGACGCTGAAGATATTGGCCGCGAAAAGCTCTTTCGCCTTTTGGTTGCCGGGTGTCGGAGTGCCGTAGAATAGGTCTATATGCGCAGGTCCTGTCTTGATCCCCTTGCGGAGAACGTCGATGACGCTGCGTTTGGCGATCTCTCCCTGAAGGCGGTGGAGGAATTGTTGGCGAGAAGTCCCGTCCTTTCCAATCCCTAAGGTGTCGATCACCTTGGGCTGAGTTTCCTTCAGGAACGCAAACAATTGGGCAAGGTCAACAGCATGGTCCCGGTCATAATCCTGTGGCCTGCCTTCAACATATCCCGCGTCGTTGACAAGCGAAGCCGCAATCAGAACTTCAAGACCCTTTTCGCTTGTATCCGTCGTTACCATTATGACCTCCACCCAAATGAAACGCGAAAGGATCTATATCTTGGCCAAGTACGCTTCCAACTGTGGCGTAGACTTCCTTTGTTTCAAGTCTTCCCAGTGAATGCCTATTTGCTCGGACAATTGTGCGGGCTGGACAAAATATAAAATATGGTTGTGTGTAAGGATGCCATCATCAACAAGCGCCTTGAGAACGGCCCTTCCCACCGCATTCTTCAAGACTCTCCTGTGTTGAACCTTGTCTCGATATTTTGCCAATCCTCCTTTGGAGTGGGAACGGAAATCGACGAATATTCTTCTCAAACGATTGTACTTTTCTTGTACGTCGTCATTCATGTGAGAAGAAAGCGATTGGGAGGCAAACCTAACGAGTGGATATTCAAGAGTGTGTTGCTCACACAAAAGTGTCAGCGCGGCATCCTTTGGGGAAAGTATCTCGACGCCCCCTGATATCTTTTCTGACTCGATCATAAGTGCTGTAGGGATAGGCTTATCGTCAACTTTGGCAACACTAATTCTAGAAATAGAGAGCTCTGGTGCTTGGAAATGAACTTCTCTTCCTGCAACCAAACAATCACCGAACACGTCTATCCGTTTGTTACCGTTTATGTTTATGTCGCAAGGGAGATGTACCTTCGCCCCAACAAGAACAGGTCCAAGATTAAATTTGTCTTGAGAGTGAACTTGCGCTTTGAATGAATATTTTTTTTCGTTCTTCTTGTGCTTAAGATCGATGATGATTGACAGTTCTGCCTCGCTCAATTGTTGAGTATCATCCCAGGAGTCGCCTTCCAAATCAATGGCAACATCGGCATCGAGAGCTAAAAAATCCGAACAAGACTGCATGAGCATGTTACATGCGGCCAGGGGAATTGCGCCTCCGTTGTGTAGCGCCCCCATGATATATAGCAATAGATAACTCTGCGGATTCTGATTTGCATATTTAATTGCGATCGTTTTGTATTCGTCGACGTCACTTAGCAAGCAACGGACAATAGAAACCGCCGAAAATACAGGGTTTCGCAAGGTGTTGTCATTTGTAAATACGTGCTCAGAAAGCCATGTCTCAACAGCATTTTCATATTCTTGGTTGATCGCCAAGTCTGAAATATATTGATGATGTAATGGGACACCAAGGGATTGTGCGAGAAGACGGGCGCACTGTTCCTCCCGGTTGTATAAGCTATCTTTGAGTGTCTTTCTCAAGCCTCCCTCAAGTTTCTCAACGATCCCATTGACGAAATTCGGCCACGCTTTTTCCTTTTGATCCCTGTCCAGGAGGTAGTCCCCAATCCGTATGAGAAGATTCACTTCAAGGTCATCGCCCGCCCCCCCCGCAAGGTTTTGGCAAATCTTGTGGTAATTGCCTTCCTCCCGGAGCAGAGTCGAAATGGCGTCCAGAACTGGCGGATACCCCAGGAAAGTGATGAACTCATCTTTCTCCCCATCTGCCGCTTTGAAAGCCGCGCCCAAGGTGTTGAGTATTTCATCCCGGGCCTGAACGTAATTCGCTTCCTGACCTGTTTGAGGCTTCTCAACATGGACATCAATATATCTCTTGGCTTGATCAAGGTCGAATGCTTCAATCTGGATTAACCCTGTAGCAACACCATTATCTTCCAGGTAGCACCAGGTGTTTATGAGGGTCTGGCCTCTCCCAAATACAACTATCGAGGTTCGCTCCGCGCCTTTGGTCAATTTGATGATGTTGTCCAGAAAGGCTTCAAAGGCTTCCTCTGTTACCTTTGAGCGACCTTCGTCAATGCCGTCGATGATGACACCGCATGTGCCGGTCTTCAGGCCAGAGAGAACTTGTCCAATGTTGTTAGGGTAATGATCGATAAGGATACCCGCAAGGGAGCTACTGCCAACAGGCTCATGTTTGGCGAGATCAAGGATGGGCATACCTGTGTCTACCGAAAGGGCATGCGCGGTACTCGTTTTCCCCGAGGCTCCTACGGCTGAAACCAGAATGATCGTCGGGTGTTCAATGGGGAACTCTTTCTTCGAGAACTTCGGTTCGACATAGGTTTCCTGACGCTTGTCACATGCGAAAAAGGAGTCAGATTCCACGCCCAGTTCTGCTTGCTGCTTCTGCGAAGTGACAATCGATTTCAGCCCATAGTAGTTCATGCGCAGCTCCATCAGTATTGCGTTGTGGTAGGGAAATAAGTTATTTGATACAGCCTCACATCGGTCATGCATTGTCTTTCATAAATGCCTGCCAGCGGCCTGTCAGTCATGATCGCTGAGATCTTCTTCCGCCTCTTCCGTGAGCGTATTTTCCTCGGCCTCGTCGAGGTCACCCAGGACTTCGCTGGCGTCCACGTCTTCCACCTCTATCCCGCGCACATCCAGCTTGCCCGTCACCACGTCTGATATCAGACGGGTGCGGTATTCCCGGATGAGGTCGATTTCCATCTTGGCACGCTCAATTAAGTGCTCGACTTTGGACAATTCATCCTCAATTTGTTCCACAATTTGAGCCTGCTCCGATTTCTCTGGCAGTCCGCACTGGAAGTTTTTCATGAAATCCGTCGGAACCCTTTGTTGTCCGGCAGCTCCCGTCATTGCCTCCTCGCCAAGGATTCGGAATCTTGAAAATCGCGTTATGTAGTAGAGATACTTGGGAAGGATTCGGCCCCCTGGCCTCATGACGATAAACTCTGTGGTGCCAAATCCTATTGGCGTCTCCAGTTTGTCAAGGCATGCGCCTTTTCCATTTTCAAAGCAGGGCGTTATCTTTGCAACAACGATATCGTTCTTAGCGAAATACGTGAAACCTGACCATAACTCAGTGACAGGTCTAACCTCAGTGCAGTTTATTTCTCCTTCCGTCGAAACCTTTTCCATTGGCAAAAAGACAACGTTATCATTGCGTTGGAGATATTTGGCCGATTCCTGCTTTGAAGGATTGAATCCCACGATTCGCTTGAGTTTCAATACCTCCCAATGCTCGGGAATATCCCCCAGGTAATCCACACCGGACGGTTTCAGCCGAACATTGAGATCAAGCCCCCGTGTCACAGCGTGGTTGATGACCGCTTGCTTCTGCTCGTTCAGTAGGGCGATGAGCTTGCGTTTGGCCTGGATGAATCTGGCAATTTGGGTGGTCTTGGCTCGGAGATACTTCTCGATGATCCCTTGCTCTCCCTTCGGCGGATAGACGAAGGGGATGCGCAGGAATTGATCGGGGTAGAGGCGAAGCCGTGAAGACCTGATCCCCGTTGACCGGCATATGTACTCAGACACAAAGCTCTGAGTGCGAAGCAGGTTGTCCAGGAACAAGCGGGAGTAGGCGTCTTCCCCAAGAGGGCGATACACCCCATAGGAAGGACTCACGATGCCCGAATGGCTGGAGACGCCAAGTGCAGCCATCCAGGCCCACATGGTGTTGATTACGATGTCCCCCGGCTTGCACAGCTTCGAGCCGGCATACGACTCGGCCTTGAACATGGTGACGTTTTTCTCGGAGCGAGGAGTTATCCCTGTTTTATGAGAAACGGAGAGCAACTCTTCCTCTCCAGTCTCTGAACGCTCATCCACCTCACGGAAGAAATACTTGGCCCGCTTTTCGACCCAGTGAGAGGGAATCTGTTCTAGCCAAGACATCTTTGCTGGCTTGTACGAAGGATAAGGTCTCAAATCTTGTGACATCTCAGCATCTCCCGAGCCCGGTTTGGACGCAGTCATCCAGCTTTCTGTGAAGCAGTGAAATCAGCGAAAGGTAATCTGCGGCATCATCTTCGCCGGACCAGAGGATCTTTGGTTCATGAGCAAGCGGGTTGCGAACGGCGGCAAAACAGCCTTTGAGCAATGCAGCATACCCTTTGTGCTCAGATTTTTCAGTTTCCGTTTGAAGTGAGTTGATGGCGAGCATTGGGTACTCGACGGAAAACACCTTGTCCACGAGTGCTGCACCATCTTTTTCAACGCCTGATAGTTCACGTATCCGTTGGGCAAGCCCCTTGGACGCCTCGAAAACCGCGTGGAAGTAATTGTCCTGCATAAGTTCTACACGACAGTATCTCAGAACTTCATGATGCAGCCTTCGGCCTTGAAACTTAGCCTTGATCGTCCGCAATCTGCTCTCGGCTTCATCAAGCGTTTCTGCCGCCTTCTTCTGTCGGAACTGCCCATCGGCTCCATACTCAAGCCCCGAAAATGCCAGAATGACATTGAGTTCATCACGCCGTTGCTCGAACTCCTCCGATCTTCCCACGAACCGAGCGGGCGTTACGAAAGACTTGATAAAGTCGAGAACATGGTTGGCGCTATGAAACTGTCGCTGATATTCCAGGAATATGGCGTACAATCGACGCCACTTGGTCGACTGCCCGGAATTATCCTTCAGCCCCCTGTCATCTAACACTCGCGAGATATCCGAACCTGAACCGCATTCGCCAAGAACCTTGGCAAGGGACTCGACTTGCCCTTCGGAAAAGGTTGGAAAGCTAGCCATTACGTATATTGCCTCTACTTCAATGGCGGTTTAAATTTCACTATTAGTGGTCTAACCCGTCACCATTGCCGAGCTGCCGCTCTAGAGCTTGGCGAACGAGCCCCATGACATATGGCAAGTCTTCCATCGACTCCAGGCCGAGTTCGACATCCCCATTTCCCCAGCGCCCAACATTCGATACATCCCTGCATATCTCACGCGGATCATTAATTTCATGGAATCGCATATTCAGAGACAAACGAAGCCGTTTCGCCTGCGGGACGACATCAACAAAATTTGTTTCCGCCTTGTACGCCACGTATAGTTTGAGAAATTCTTCGCTGACGCATTCATCCAGCGCCAGCACCTCCCGCCGGAACGCCTCGAAGAGGTTCCTCATGTCACCAGCAGCGGCAAGATAGGGATGGTCGTCTATGGAGTACGTCTCAAGCCTTTCCTGCTTCGGGCGATATGCTTCGAGAATGCTTTCTGGCACAACTGGTGATTTCCAAACCTGATTTGCTAGGTCCGCTAGCCGCTCAGCCCGCGCCTGAATTGCATCAAGATTCCACGTGTCCAAAGCGCCTAATCCAGCATTTAACTTCAATGGGCTTTCCTTGAATCCCCCATCCATGTCGCGCTTTGTCTCAAAGGAATTATCGCTGTATTCTGAGTTGTATCCGGTCAGCGTCAGGTTGCCGAGAGTATGCAACCAAACTTCTTGAGTCTGCTTCCACTCCGAACCCAATGCTTCTTGCCATTCTTTGGATAGGTTTGGATTTTGGGGGAGGATATGCTCAATAGTGTATTCATCAACCGAGACACGCTCTTTTCGTCCGTGGTTTTCTATGCGTCGGAGCCAATAGCTACGGTTACGGAAGTAGTATAGATTGCGTATCTTCAATTCCCGCTTGAATTCATCGTCTTTCGGGAAGCGCCGATAGGATGGTAGCAGAAGAAAATGAGCCAAGATGCTTTCGATGTAACGATCTTTCTTCAAGGATCGACTGAACGTCGTGAATGTCTTGTTAAGAGAATTTGTCGGTATGGAGCATACAGCACGTCTAAATACATATGCCTCAATTGCTCTTACGGCGATAACGAAGTCTTCCCTGGAAAAATCATCTACGTGATAGTCGTGGTACAGCTCCAGCAGAAAGGGATAAGCGACCTCGACTTTCAGCTCGCGGAGGTCGCGGAAAGCCATTGCTAAATCTTTATCAGGCTCCTTCCCGAGAGCCATGAAGCAGTAGTGGCAGGAAAAGGTGTGTATATCCTCAACCAGCTTATCTACTCCCTGGATGGTAATGCGAGGCTCCCGCGTAAACTCCTTGAAGGCGTCATATACCTCGCTGATCTTTGGGATCTGTCCTGTTTTTAGGGTTAGGTAATGGCGCATGAAGGCGTCAAAATGTGATGTGTACGCCTCCTGCCCGAAGGCGACTTCCATCGGTCGCCAATGGTCTTCATAGAGACGTGTCTGGTGGTCGGGCTCAAGCCCCATTAAAACGTAGTTTCGGATCAAATCCGCTTGACTCAACTCTTTACCCGTCGAGTTCATGCATTCGAAGATCAGCTGAGGGTTGTCCTGCCCGCTATCCAGTGAGATATCGACAATAATAAGCTTCGCAAGCCCATTACAAAAAGTGGAAATGTCGGCACCAAGCCCACGGATCAAATGCTCAAATAGTTCGAAATTCTCCTTGATACGGAGGGAGTGCTCTTCAGGCAACGCCTTTTGCTGGACCAATGAAAGCAAACTGTCCTTGTCGGTTTTGCTCAGAATGAGTTTAAATCCTCGCTCGCCCTCTTCAAGGGGGTTGAGAAGGTAATAGCTGCGGAGCTTTTTGGCTGAGAAGCCTTCTACGGGCTCCTCATCCTTAAGCGCTCGGGACAGGGCTTCGATGATCAATGATATAGTGGTCAGGCGCTGCTGCCCATCAATGACCAGCAGTGGAGGCTGATAAGAGACGCTGTATAACCCCTTTTCTATATAAACTATGGAGCCAACAAAATGCGCCGTGACGTCCTCATTACGACCTGCCCTCAGGATGTCGTCCCATAACTGCTTGCATTCCCTTTCAGTCCAGCTATAAACTCGCTGGTAAATTGGTATGACAAACTGGGGCGATTTTTTCATAAACCCCAGAAGCTTCGCTTCAGTGGCCTTCATAGTTCCGCCCTCTCGCCAATAATCGCATCAAGCAACCCTTCCGATTCCTGCCCAAGCGCCAGGATGTCAGCCTTGATTTCATCCAGGGTCCGCAAGGGCTGCGGCTTGTAAAAGTATCTAGCGAAGGAGACTTCGTAGCCGATCAACGTCTTGTCGTGGTCGATCCAGGCGTCGGGCGCATAGGGCAGAACTTCCCTTTCAAAAAAGGCCTGGATGCCTCCTTCCTCCAAGAACGGAACCTGCTCCGTGTCGCGCAGTTCGCTGTCGGGTTCGTACTCGATGGTCCCGTCCTTGTGTCTCTTCTTGATCACTTCTGCCGCGTCTCCGTCCTTGGCCGCAAGCACTCCGCTGAGGAGCTTCTTGCGCTTGGCAGTCAACTTGAGATCGTACTCTTTCGCGACAGCCTTCACCGCCTCCATGAACTTGTTGAAATCCATGTGAGGCCCTTCGCCCAACATATCCACCAGCTCAGACAGAAGCATCTCGCAGAATTTTACTTCGTTGTCTTTGGCGCAGGCAGCTTTGAATTCCTCCAGGCGCTCTACGGTCAGGTCAACTCGAAGCCGCAAGGGGCGCTCCACCGTGATCTTCCAGTAGCCGAATGCCTCGTTGGGAAAAATTTTGGACTTTTCATTGTCCTCAAAGTTCATAAAAGTATCAAGAATCAGCTTGATATGCTCCGATGCGAGTTCACAGTTCTTTTTTCCGAGGTTCTTTCGCAGGGGGCGGAACCACTCGGTGGCGTCTATAAGCTGGACCTTGCCCTTGCGATGGTCTGGCTTGCGGTTGGACAGCACCCAAATGTAGGTGGCGATACCCGTGTTGTAGAACATGTTCAGCGGCAAGGCGATGATGGCTTCGAGCCAATCGTTCTCGATGATCCAACGCCGAATGTTGCTTTCGCCCTGACCCGCGTCACCGGTGAACAGGCTGGAGCCGTTATGAATCGTGGCCACCCGACTCCCCATGGAGGAATCGTGCTTCATCTTGGAGAGCATGTTCACCAGGAACATGAGCTGCCCGTCGCTGGATCGCGTTACCAGCGGAAACTCGGGGTCTTCTCCATGATTAACCACGAACCGGAGGTCTAGCATCTCCTTTTTGTCGCCGCCGCATAGCCGGTCCAGATCGGTCTTCCAGCTTTTCCCATAGGGAGGGTTAGCGAGCATAAAGTCGAAACGAGTACTGGGGAATGAGTCGTTTGAGAGCGTCGAGCCAAATTTGATGTTGTCGGCTTCGTCACCCTCGCCTTTGAGCAGGAGATCCGCCTTGCAAATCGCGTAAGTCTCCGCGTTGATCTCCTGCCCGTATAGATGGATGGAGACCTCTTTTTTCTGTTCTTGGGCCAGCCCTGTCAGCACTTCATCCGAGACAGTGAGCATACCACCCGTTCCGCAGGCACAGTCATACACGAGGTAGGTTCCCGAGCCGATTTTCTCGGCCACGGGACGGAAGATGAGGGTCGCCATGAGGCTGACGACTTCCCGAGGGGTGAAGTGCTCTCCGGCCTCTTCGTTGTTCTCCTCGCTGAACCGCCTGATGAGTTCTTCAAAGACATAGCCCATGTCGTGGTTGGACAGTCCGGGTTTGTCGATTTCACCCTTGCCGTTCAGCACCGGCTGAGGGCTCAGGTTGATGCTTGGCGAAACGAATTTATCGATGAGGTGTCCCAGGGCGTCCGCGTCATCCAGCTTTTTAAGCTGATTCCTGAAATCAAATTTTTCAATGATCTCCTGGACGTTGGGCGAAAATCCGTCCAGGTAGTCTTTGAAGTTGGCGACCAATTGTTTTGGGGTGTTCAGCAGACTTTTGAGGGTGAACTTTGACGTATTGTAAAAGGCCTGCTTCGAGGACTGCCGCAACGCAGCGTCCTGGTTCATGATCCCAGCATCATCAAGGAGTCTTTTTTGCTTGAGGATATCTTCTTTGGTAGGTTCCAGCAAACAGTCTAAGCGACGAATAACTGTCATGGGGAGTATGACATCGCGATACTTGCCCCGGACATACACATCACGAAGGACATCGTCGGCGATATTCCATATGAAATTAGCAATGGTAGTATGCGCTGCGCCGTTCACCATAATCTCCAATAGTTCGCGATTTTGCATCCAAAAAACGAGAGGCTCCGAAGAACCTCTCGCAAGTAATCGCATCAAACTCCAACAAGGCTGGGCAACTTCCCCACCGCCTTTTCCTTCTCGCCTTCCAGGTAGTGGTAGTAAACATCAGCGGTCATCTTCACCGTCGAGTGCCCCATTAGCTTCGAAACCGCCGCCAAATCTGCGCCATTGGCGAGCATGGTCGTGGCGAAAAGATGCCGCAGGTCGTACATCCGCACATCAACCGTAATTCCGGCTTTGGCGCATGCCTTATTGAATCCACCTCGAATCGTCTTCACCGGTTTGCCCGCATACTCAACGAGATATCCAGATCTAGATGTTTCCCGCATCACCCGCAAGCGTTCCAGGAAAGCCGCCATCACCGGGACCGTCCGAAAGGTCTTCGTCTTGGTCGCGTAAATCCGCACCGTCCCAGCGTCGAAGTCAACGTGCTCCCACCGGAGGGCGAAGAGCTCCGAGGGTCCCGGGCGAGTCCCCAGGTTGAAGCAAACCTCCATCGCCCAGCGGATATGCGGTTCAGCATGGTCCATAATCCGGCGGATGTCATCCACGGACACCTGGACATCCCGGGGACGCTCCTTCGCTTTCTTCCGACCCTTCATCGGGCTCTTGGAAATGAGTTCCATTTCCATCCCGAAGTTGAAGATCGCGTCCACGTAGTCACAGTACCGATTCACCGTGGTCTGGGACCGTGGCTTGCCAGTCTGTGGGCTGACCCCTTGCATCTGGCGGATGAACGGGACAATGTCCTTCAGGTACGTCATCCCGGCTACCGGGGCATCCTTGCCGAGGATGTCGAAGAACATGTGTTTGAGCAAGCTTTCAAGATTGGCAATGTGCTTCTCAGTCCGCCCCGACACTCGCAAGTGGTCCAGATACATCATCGAAAGCTGGCCAAAGGTAATTCCAGCCACAGGGGTAGACACGACAGGAGCCACTAACGGGGCCACCGCTAGTGCCGTCGTCACCTGGACGACTGGTTCAACAGCTGGCGCGGCGTTTTGGGCATTGAGGATCGTGCCTGTCACCGTTTCGATGACCGGAGCCACCTGAACAGGCGCTATGCCCTCGGCTTTCGCTTGCTGAATCGCAAAGTCGTAAGCCTCAGCCCGAAGTCGAGCCTCGTCGCCTCGGCCAAAAGATTTATCGTGCCGTTTGCAGTTCTCATGCCAATAGACCATATAACGCCCATCGCGTTGATAGATTCCCATACAAATCTCCATTGTTGTTGAAGTTGACAAAGGATTTAGACCCTGAGCAGCAATGCTATTCAGGTCTTTGAAAAACCATTTGAAAACGAGTGATTGAAGCAAAAGGGGCAGAACACCCCTTTTTTGGAAAGTTAGATTGTATTCAGAAGAATTTCCTCTACTTCCTCCTCCTGTACGCCGAGATAACGTCTTGTTATCGATGGGCTGCTGTGGTTAAGCCGCTTCGCCAAAACTTCCCAGCTGACACCAAATGTCTTCCGTTGATGGTAACACCACGTTTTTCGAAGCGTGTGAGCCCCGAAGTTGCCGACGAGGTTGATTTCGTCAGCCCAGCGTTGCACCATCTGCGTAACCGCATAGGTTGTCAGTGGATAGTTTCTTCCCTTCCTGCTCTTAAACAGGAAATGATCGTCTTTAGGGTCAATGGTCTGCAAGTAGTCTTGAAGAGCAGCAAAGATCTCCTTGTTCATGATGAACACGTTTTCCTTGCCGGTCTTCTTTTCTTTGACAGCGATCCTATCGCCGATCTTGCACGTTTTGACGTCACCGATTTTGAGCGCGAGGATGTCCTGCACTCGAAGCCCAGAGTTGATTCCCACGATGAATAGGAGTCGAGACCTGAGGTTGTTGCTTAAAAGCTTCTTGATGCTTTTAATGTTCTTCAAATCGATGATGGGTTCTACTTTCATAGGTAACTTCCTCCAAAGTTCGATTTTGGTTTTAAATGATGGGTAAACCCACATTCAAAACAGGGGGAGAGTCGGAGGTCCCGGGCCAACCGGAACGATCCTGTTGGAATTCAAAGACTTTTGAAGGCTTTGGTCCCCAATGTACGTTTCTATGTCAAATCGTACATTGGCTTAATTTTGAATATCTGTATTTTTTTGCTTAAAATTACATAAGCAGCAATCGGATTGAGCAAAGAAACGCTTCAAGTTCAGTTGTCCATAAAATTGGAACTGGAGACGCAACAAAGAATAATGCCACGCAATTGCTTACATGGCATTATCCAACAAGGCGTCAGTGCTCGATCTTGGTCAGGATGATCGAATTGCTCTCGACCATCACCGTGAACTCGTCGCCTTCGGTAAGTTGAAGGTCACCGAGTCCGAGATGCTTCAGATAGAGCTTGACCTCGTTGTTCTTGTTGACCTTTGGTCTGGTCGAACTCTTCACGTACATGCCCTTGACTTCGTAGAAGATGCGATCATCGCTGATCAGCCTCAAGACGTACTGCTTGAGGGTTTGCTTGTGGGCAATCCCAAGCTTCGCCATGATTTCGTTGGCTGATTCATTGTTCTTGATGCACTCCCGAAGCAAGGTCGGATTGTACTTCGACTCGATCTTGGTTCCCTTGGCGGGTTGATCGTCTTTCTTCGACATGACAAAACTCCTTGTTGGATTTGTACTAATAAATATCTGTAGGTCACTGTTGAATCGACAATAAGAAAAACAAGGAAAACTACTTGAAAATGCGCAGTTTTTACTCAAAAATCGCAGAAAACCGCGCAAATATGCATGAAAATCATGGTCCTACACCTGTTGAAACCGTTGATTGGCCCTAGGCTGCGATTTCCGGGGCTTTGGGGGGTGTCCGGGACCCAAACCATGGGGTCGGGTCCGAAAATCCAGGAGAGGGGAGATTTGGGGGCCTGTTTTGGGGCTGATCCGGTGACCAACAGGACCGAGGGATGGGAGCGAGCAAAACGACGCCACGCCGTTCGATTCTCCGCATCCCCTGGCAATCTGAAACAAAAAGAAGCTCATCCACATCAATGGACAAGCTTCGCTAGCATTTTGGCCTATCTTGAGTACCAACATGACATTGATACTCAAGATAGCCCCAAGATCGAATGGACTATCGCTAATCCAAGCTTCTTGTTACTTCTGGACGTTCGGTTTTCCCGAATCCAGCTGTATGAGATGATGCAGCGCTAGAATAAACTGAAAATTTGAAAGGTATTTTTAAATTTATACACTTTTTGTTGCTCAAACTTTTAAGTCTTGATTTGTTACAATCTTATCGAATAGCATTTTTATGTTTACTGCATCATCTCATGGTTCCTTACGAACCGCTGCCACCCATAGATACAAAGCTTCCTTGGCTTTGGCGTACAAATGGGCTTCCCGTGGTCAAATCGGTATCCTTGTTTTCAATATCCCGCGCATAATCGCTTCAATGTGCTATAATGATTTCTCATTAAATTTCGAACGGCCATGGTTCTCATCCTGCACATTGGCCACCACTGCTTCATCTCCTTTGAGATTACGGGCTACTGAATCGTCTCAACCACTCCTCCGTCTCGATTGCTCGATAACGGGTTGGTTCATCTCATGGATTCTGATTCAAAAGGAAGTGATCATCTTCTTTTATCATGAGACTCTTTGTTTTTTGACTTTTTTGCTCTGTGAAAGAGCTTGGATACCGATGCTTCACGGCTCCCATGACCAACTTTATTTGCTATGCAAAAGATTGTTGTCAATACTTACTTGTTTGAACAAAGTGTATAATTTTTAATATCTATCAAAGAATGATGATAACACAGAACTTTTTAGAGTCGTTTGTTTATAGAGACGGAGTGGTGTCGTGTTGAAAAATGAGATGGTGGTGGAGTGGAGTGCAGTGAAGAGCAGGGTTGGATTGGTAAATTTCAAAAGGATATGTTCTTATTGGCTTCGGTCGTCCTTATGCTTGAATTAGAGTGTTTTGACAAATCGAAACAAATTTTTACAGATATAATTCTCTCATTGCAAGTTTTCTTGCATTTATTTTGTCATGACGGTGCGGTAGTCATGAATACCAATCTGTCGCCTCCATAGGGTCTATGGAGCAGCCCCTCCTGTCGAGGGGCTTTTTTACGAATTATTTACCCAAGAGAAAGAATGGGGGAAGCCATAGTAGCCTCCCCCAAGGTGTTTACCGCAAAATCAGTATCTTAACGGTACTATCCAGTGTAGTCATCAATTTCAGGTTCAATTGGTAGCTCTGCTTTTTGCTCAAAGTTGTCACATTGAACTTCAGTTGATGTAAGATATTTACTCATGGAACAGCATCGATAATCATTTTCGCCTGGACTAATTTCTTCAATGATAAGGAACTGACACTTATTGCAATCGACTTTTTCAGATCTAGATGAATTTATAGCAATCTCGATTGGAACATTAGTTTCAATTGACTTGACGTTGTTTTCTTGAAAAGAAACTTTTTTGTTTGAATCGTCAGTCGAGTCATTTACATAAGCATCATCTTGTGGACTATTGGTTGAAACTGTATTGAGCTCAATAGAATGACTATTCTCTGGAAATAGATTGAAACAATCTTCAGGCAAATTATAAAGACGAAGAAGCTTTTCATAGATCATGACTGAGTCCTTCTTTTCCCGGAGAAATACTAAAAACAATTTTTAGTATTTTTTCCAGGGATTCAAAATTTTTAAAATAAAATTAAATAGATAGATTTTATACAAAATACTAACTTTTTCTGGGAACCCCTCACCCATTTTTTTTATTTATAAAAGAAGGTGAAGGTTTTTAATTTAATGGTTATATATAAATTTAGTATTTTAGTATTTTTGTTGTAACTATATAAAATAAATATAAAATTTGATACTAAACAAGTTAATACTAGAGTTAGTGTTTTAGTACTTCGTCACCAATTGAGTTAAAATATTTAACAAGATTGATATCAACAGCTTTGACATGTGAAGTCTATATCGTTAGCTTTAAAGGCTTCTTTCTTGATGCAGTAGAGATTCTTCTTGATGGAGCCAGTCGAGTTACTGGTGATGACTACTTGCTTCTGGCTTCCTTTAGAGCTTTTGTTGACATCTAAGAGTCCTTTTGTTTCTAATGTTCTTAATACTTCAGATTTATTTAATTGATTGTCTTTGATGAGATGCTTAAATAGTTCTGAACTGATACCAATAAAGCTCCAGTCAGACCCGTCATAGTCAGTATAGATCTCAAAATCTTTCAAAACTATTTGTCCCGGTTTACTTGATTCAAGTTTTGTCAAGCATTTATTGGTATTCCCCATGATATAGTCTGACAAAATTTGAATAAATCTAGAGCCATTGTCTTCCAAAATAGATTCTTTGTGCGCAAGCTCACTGATTTCATCGATAATAGCTTTCAGGTCAATGTCTCTTCGTAATTCTGGCATTGCGGCGTGGATCAAAGGAATAGCTGTTGCAATTGCTGCTATATTTTCACTGACACGACCTTGAACACCATTTAGATTTCCTTTGTTTGACAGCACTCGACAAATTTCCTTGTATGCTTCTTTCCATATGTACCAGTCATTCTTGTAATTTAAAATAAAACTTGCAACACGTCTTGAAGCGTGCCCGTAGTTGTTGCTAAGAATATCATCTAACTTGGAAATGTAGTTGCGAATTTCTTTTGATTGCTTTTTAAAGGGATAACTCCAAAGAGAAATGATTCTCCCTCTTGATCCCCCATCGTTTGTCATGTCTATCGACGGGGATTCTCCAGATGACATCATAATTGTACTATAGGAAATGTTTTCTTCAGTTCCCGACAGTGTACCTCTTGATTTCCCTATACCAGTAGATACCATGTAGATCGTTTCTACAACGAGAGGTGTTGACGACTTCCCGTATTTGTCATATCCAGGAGCGTTTTTAGTATCATCAAAAATAATTGGAATGCCATTGACAGACTGTAAAATTCTTTCAGTAGCCGTGCTCGTATTTCTCCAAGTTCTGAAGAATCCACCGGTACTTTCATGAGGATCACCCCAACATGATGCAGCAATTTCAAGAGCAAATGTCTTGCCAGTAGAAGTAGGACTCGAAATTTCATACGAAAAGTTTTTACATTCAAATATTTTTAAGAACGGAGCGGTTAGCGATGTATAGAATGTAAATAGCACTATTGGAAACTCAAAAATAGTATTTATTCCCTCAACCCATTGATCATATGTACCTTTTATGCTGAAGCTTTCAACAAGCTGCTGTTCACCAGTGTCAATGGCTCTGAATCTGTATGGTTTAGAGGCTTGACGCTCATACGGGCAAGTCTCTTCGTTAGGGTCGATTTCCGAAGAAGGTACTATGCAATCATTACCGAGTAGGAAACAGTGCATTTCTTTATTCCATCCCATCTGAGTGGTATTGATAATTACAGGAATATGGTCACGATTTATAAATTCATATAATTGTAAGTACGATATTATTTGCTTTGCTGAATCAGAAGTAACTGGAAATCCATAGTCAGCGAGATCAACTATCTTTGTGTATTTACAAATATAACTACGATCAACTTCTATGAATTTCCATTGGTTGTCACGTATCCATGCCAATTCGACGGTTTCTCTTTGCGTTCTGGTGTCAACACCTCTATTTGTAATAAGAAGTGGACATGAAGCAATAAACTCATCTTTATTTTCTTTAGCGTCGATGATTCTTTTGATAGTTTTGCTTGGAGAAAACGTATAGAGCAAGGGGAGAGTGCAATTTACTGATACCGGTGCTTCGGGAATTGCTTTTCTGATGTTTACGCGCTCTATTGTTGCCTTTTGACTGTTGATTTCTAATTGTTCATGATTCTCTGAAGAAACAGTGGTTACATTATTTATTTGTTTGTTCATGATAATCCCCATAGAAATAGAAAGAGCCACCTGGGGGCAACCAAGTGGCTCTTCCGATTAAAGGTTATATTTTTATTTCAACCAAATCACTGCCTGATCGTCAACTCTGTAACCATCGCCGTTCGAATAGACCAATATTTTCAATTTATCGACACAGTTTAATTGTTTTGCAGCCGCAGTAGTCATATTAATAAGATTTTCGACATAAAACATATGTAGTGTAGAAGTCCTAATCATATCAAATTGAGCTGCAATACTTTCATATCCATTCTTGTCTAGTGTTTCCATGCAACGAGCAATTCCAGGTCCACGAGGATTCAACGGTTCTGTCCAAATAGCTTCAGGATCACACTCCAAAACAGAAGATAGCATTTGTTCATAGCTTTCAGGATCATTACCAATACCAGGAAGCACCGGGCAAATCATTCCAAAGGTTTTAATTCCAAGTGAGTGAGCTTTTTTCATAGCGTCAATACGTTCAGACATCAAAGAAGCATTCGGTTCGATCAATTTCATGATATTTTCTTTAGATACTGGACTCGTGATGCTTAACCCGATTCGAATCCGATCACCGAATTGTTTTATAAGATCAAAATCATTTTGAACGGCAGCGTTCTTTGTAAGGACTCTAACCTGGCACTTCGAATTGACAAGAACCTGCTCAAGGATCTTTCTACCGAGATTATACTTCTGTGCTTCTGGTGACCAGCAATCTGTAATCGTACTGATCATGACCATATCATAGGCGCTGAGATTCCCAATCTGGCGGCCAACACGAATTGCTGTCCAGGGATCAATTACAGACCCACCATTTTCAAAATATTGAAAAGAAGAAATGCCCATGTCTCGAAATAGAGCATGGGTCCGTAGTAGAGAAGGCGTAGAGCAATAAGCACAACCATGTCCACAAAGCAACCCTCCATTGATAGCGTGTGTCGCTAACTGTTTTTTGTTAAACTCATCTGATTTTGTGACGCCTACACTTCGTTGAAACTCTTGAACTTTATCCATAGTGAACCAGCTTTATTGTTTTCATTTGTTTAATAACGTTGCCATACGACAGGGAATTGACACGAAATTTCTTGATTCACATTTTGTAATATCTGTAATTTTGTGTTCTTTTAGTGATGATCAATGCTGAAGACGAATAACGATGACCAATGCATTTACTTTGGTCCATGGTTGGCGAATTTACTGATTTATAGAAACAAATGAGGCGACCATAAGGCCACCCCTTCCCTAACGGTTTGCGGATAAGCGCATGCAATCGCGTTTTTGGAACCTTTTCGGGGACGGTCTATAGGATTTTGGCTGAGTTTCCCACTTCACGCCCAATTCTCAGAGATAGGTGCTCAAAATTCCAGGGTGAGACTTTCAGATTTACCACTTCATTGGGCCAAGCACCTCTATTCTGAGAAATTTTCACCACTTCTCTTTGAATCGAAACTTAGCTAATTCATCTGGATTTCGTATAGTATAAGAGCGCGTCCCTCTGAACCAATTCAGCCCCAATCCACCGTCATTATTGCAAATTTATCGACATAATGACGCCGGTCACCATTTTTGATAGTGCTTCGGCATGGATTGGATCACCGGCATCATCATGGGCATCGTGGCTCTCATCGCGCTCGGGGCTGTCCTACTCGGCGTCAAATCCGGGAACGACAGACCGGTCCCAGAACGATTCGATTTCGATGGGTACAAGGAACGCGAACTTTTTGGACGGGGTTTATTCGATAAGACCAAGTGGCGGTGATACTGGAGTTAAGATCGATGTGATGGTGAACAAATATAACAACGAAAATTTGTCTTCATTGTCTTCAATAAGTCTTTATTAAACTTTATATCTGATTAGATGAGCCTTTCTCTCAGATGTTTATCCAATCAACGCCTGATAGGATGGCGGATATTCGAACAACCAATCAGAACTATCATATTTACTCAAATCGAAATACAGCTATTTAATCTGAAATACGTATGAAATAAATGCATGGCATTTCGAATAGAACAGATCGATTTCAAACAAATTAATCGTCCTCGGGCAGCATAAGTGTCAGAACAGGCTCCCCCTGATCACCAGGACCGATGTGCGCGATGACATCCACCGTCTCCGTCCGCCCTGGTTCCATAAGGAACGCGATCCTGACGGTGGCTCGATCCGCACCAGGGTGGCTCTTTTTTGCTGAGCAGAGCACCAGAAACAGCAGATCGTGGAGGCGGCCAGACGTACTTTGCCCTTCACCGGTCAACCCATCCGGCGGTTCGACGTACCCGTGGTAGAGGTGCTCGGAGACGGCGGTATGGACCTTGAACCCGACAGCCCTGGCCGCGTCGGTGATGTCGATGAGCACGCCGTCAGCGATGGCCTGTGCTCGGGTGTAGCTGTAGATCAGATTCCAATCGTTATCAGTGGTCATCGTCAGAGTCCTTTCCTTGCGGGGGTAAAATACCGTCCAGTTTCCTTCGGAAATTCTGGCACAACTCGAGACCGACCTCAGCGCATGAGCATGCAATGTCCCCAGATAACTCTGACGAAGACTTGTCCATGATCTTGAAAAGCTGTTCTACTGGTCGGAATGCGTTGATAATCTCTGACTTCAACTCAAGAATATCTGGTTGATCGTGTTCCATACGAATTCAATCCTTGCGAATGTACCATATTTGCTAGATATAAAGCGACGATGAATAAAAAATCGCAGGACGCCACTGCTGACGCCCTGCGATCACGTTGAAGATGTTAACCGTCGGCGGCGTCGTCCATTTCCTTCACAAACTCCTCCTGCTCTGCGGCGGGCATCCGTTCGAAGGAATCGTACATCTCTTGCCGCTCAGGATCGGGACCCAAGTCGGGAGCTCCAGGGATAACGACCGGACCAAAAGGATTCTCAACCATAATGCTGACCTCCGTAACTTTGTTCAGGATTGCAACAGATTGTCGTGGCATGCTGTTGCATTGCAGCTACGGGGAAAAGATACCCTGGGCCTGGGGCCAGGTCACGGTGGAGATGGAGAAATTGGACGCGTCGCCATGAAAAACGGACATTGGCCCGGAGCGGGGTTTCCCTGAGCGTTGGGATCAAGGGTGAGCCAATGGGGGAGGCCCAGGGGAAAGGTCCAGGAGCAGGCCGTAGGACGCGAATCCAAGGCCTGTCCGGGGTGGGAGCACAACCCCCAAATCCCCCCAAGGGGGGCTGGGACTATTTCCTGAGAGAAAGCAACGAATTTTTAGTCAGTTCTGCGGTACATGGCGCTGCACCTTATGATGTTCAGTAGGTGGAGCAGGAAATAGGTCGGTTTTGAGTGCAACAACGCTGCCGGTGTCGTTAGAAGTTTTTCTTTGTAATCTCGCTAAAATGCATCATTTTTATAAAAACGATCCTAAAATGCTGTACCGGAGGGCAGCCTCCAGCCATTTTCAGGTGTGTATTGTTTTCGCCTAAGCCAGTGAAGGCGTATCTGAGACGCGTGAGGGTTCGGCTGTCACGATGAAACGCCACATTATATTAAGGAATTCGATTTATTCGAGAGACAAAGATGTCTTTTGCCGTTTTCCCTTCATAACAAGGACCGGACATTAAGTTTATTGGCAATGAGAACCAAACTCCACACCCCCAAGTAAAAATTTAAATATAAAGTTAGGAAGTTAGTATTTCAACCTCAAATCGCACTCATGCTTACAGGATGATTCAGTTGCTCTAATGATGCGATCCCTATCAACAAATTCTTTTGCTTTTCCCTGAGCATAATTTACAGCCATTCCAAAGCAATCTGAGTAGCATTGTTCGAGGGCCTTTTGCCGAGGTGTTTTTTGAGCTTCTTGAATCGTTTGTTTTTTTCTCCTTTCATCTGCTCTTTTTTCCTCTTTCGCTAAATTCGTAGTCACAGCAGATTGAAGCTTGTTTTCCATTTTATTGCTATAATCTTCTGTGAAACCATGAAAAGCATAAAGTGTTTCATCGCTAGCCCAGATGCAAGGGTCTAAATCCTGGCTCCATACCCCTCCACTAAGTGAGGCGGTAATTTCTGTTTCATCATCTCCGATAACTTCTTTCAATGTCACATATTTATATTTATCTTTATTGTATCTTTTGTCGCGCTCGTCATAAAAATAACATTTATCTCGAAAAAGTTTATGAAATTTTATTGTACAGCTATTTGTCTTTAGTCCAGTGGCGCAATATACATTATCTCCATCCGAGTCAGTATATGATTTTTCGTAAATGAATTTGCCTTTAATCGCTTGGTCTTGTCCGTAACTTTTAAAATGACTCCCTTCTGTTGGATGTGGATACTTAGTCATAGAAAATATTAAGCATGTTAAGTTTATTAATTTTTCTTCTTTTGACTTTGTATCAACTCGAAGTATCTTCGCAACGATATAATCATTCACCTGGAGTCTGGTGAGAAAATCCATGAGATCGCTAGCGTTTGCTATATCCATTTGTGCTGGATGAGTTTTGTTAGAAGCATTTATAACTAGATCGCCGCGTTGAAAACCAGCTGTTGCAGCTGGGCTATTTGGCGTTACATCAGTGACCCTGGCTCCCTTTAAAGATGGAAGTTCAAATTTAAAGTCTGCCATTCGTATTCCCATTAAAGGTTTGTCTGGATGTTCTGGCGTTTGAAAAATTGTCACAATCGATCGGACTTCATTTGTAGTATGTCTTTCTTTGTCTGGTCTGATTGATATTATTTCAACTGAATCTCCAAAGTGCATGTCGTTACAAAACGAATGAGCTTGAAATCCATTTGAAATAGTAGCGACCTTATTTTGTGTTTTATTTATTACTTTGATTATTAAGTCGTCAATTTGCAAACCAGCCTTCGCAGCTGGGGTATTCGGTGTTATCTCGACAATCCGTGCAGCTTCTTTGGGGAGTGATACTTTTGGTGGAAAGTCTGTTACTTGGATGCCAAGGATTGGCTTGTCAGTAGTATTGTCTTTTGTGTTGAGCGACGGATGTTCTGAATTTTTATTTAAATTCACAACTTCTTTGGGTGACGAATTTTGTGTGCTAGGCTGTTTATCTTGCACTTGTGAACCAGTGGCAATGTTTGTTTCAGGCTTATAAATGTAATCTCCATCAACAGAACCATTGAACCCAAACGAGCAAGAAGAGTAATTCCCCGATAGCTTCACATTGGCTGTTTTATTTGACAATCTAATGGTTAAGCGACAATTTCTATTATTACTACTTGTTACCTCTATTGATCCATTTTTAACTATCCCATCTCCTTCGAATTCGCTAATAGCTGATCTTCCTGTTTCTTTGTCGAAAATTATAATGTTCTGTATCGTTACATGGCAAGCTCCATTTCCAGTGTCACGGACAATGAGACTTCCACTTCGCCCATCTGTTTCCATAACAAAAGAGAAGTTTGGCTGAGCACAATAACCGGTTGCCCGTATTAATAACACAAATAAAATAAAAAATCCCAGCAAAACTGCCTTTGATGCAATATTCATCACCCTCTCCATGTTTGGTTTCGTGATGCTATGATGTGGTGAATAAAGATGGCCACAACTAGTTACTCCCTTCGATCAATTGTAACGCCATCTTCGGCATTGAATTGGCTTGAGACAGCATAGCGACGGATGCTTGTGTAAGTATCTGTTCTCGAACAAACGTTGTCATTTCTTGCGCAATATCCGTGTCTGAAATTTGCGATTCGGCGGCCTGGAGGTTTTCTGCTTGGATTTGTAAATTTGATATCGTATTCTCGAGCCGATTTTGTGTCGCTCCGAGATTTGCCCTGATTTTGTCTTTTTTAACGATGGCAGATGAAATTTGATCTAACTGGTCTTGGGCTCTCGTTTGCGTTCTGATATCTAAGAATGAATTAAATACTCTCATAGAAATACCATAACCAGAGGAGTCGCCAGAAGAATTGTCATTATTATAAGCTATCGCAAAATTACCATTATTCAAAACAGTTATAGATGGGTTTGATTGATCGCCATTAGTCTCTGTATTTACCATGAACTCCTTCCCTAAGAATTTCCCTGAATAGTCTATTACTTGAGCGGCCGTTGTCCAACCAGACCGTCCATCAAATCCTCCAGAATTATATGCCACTACAAAAGCACCATTGCCAAGGTCAGCAATCACTGGCATATGTTGATCATTGTTCGAAAAAGTATTAACTTTAAATTCATCTTTATACACAGAGCCGTCTTGGTTGTAAATTTTGGCATAAACACCCCATGAACTTGAATCTTCCTGTTTGTATGATGACCAAGCTGCTACATACTTTCCATCTGATAATGATTGAACGGTTGACCAATTTTGTGTATCTGCCGTATAAGTGTTTACTAAAAAATTATTACCGATCTTGTTTCCATTTTCATCAAATTCCTGTCCATATATTCCATAGTCACTTGGGTCAAGACCACCCCCGCCACTTGAAAAAGTCACTAATATGTGGCCATTTGTTAGTTTTGTAGCTGATGGTATGATGTTTGATGCGTTAGCATAGTCACTAACGACTATTTCGTTGGTAGATGCTGTTCCATCATTGTTGAACAATCTAAGAATAATGTTTGAGCCACTCCCTCCTTGTTGATCAGATGACCAAACAGCCGCAAATTTATTGTTATCCAATGACATCAATGGATTACCGTCATTTGAAATTGATGTCTGCTGATCATGCAAAGTGGTACTATTTAATTTGAACTCTGAGCCAATTTTAGATCCATTCTGATCAATGATCTGTCCGTATACGCCTAAACCGGAACCATCTTGGCCTTGCGAAGCCCAGGTCACTAAAGCATTGCCATTCTCTAAAGTTGTCGTTTTTGGTTCTGTTTGATCGCTTAAGTTGTATGTATTTACTTGGAATTCTCCACCAATTTTTTTCCCGTTTGAGTCTAATACTTGTCCGTAGACTGACCATCCAGATTTGTTTTGATTTTCTGATTGCCATGTTGCTAGCACATTACCATTAGGCAACGAAGTTATTGATGCATATTGTTGGTTTCCGCTTGTATATGAATTAACTTGAGTGCTTTCGGAATTCCCTTCATATAAATTAATAGCATTCGCCGTGACGTCCCCGACTAAGTTTGCATTACTAAAAAGTGATGTAAGCTTTGTGCTATCAATAGATACGTAATAATAATCTTCTGCTGAATCATTTCCTGTTCCAAAATGAATTTTCGCTTTTCCTGTCGAATTTATTCCAGAACCATTAAACGACCCACTTAAATTTCCATTTAATAGATATATGCCATTAAAATCAGTTGCGTTCGATATTCTCTCAATTTCTAAAGCCATTGACTGATATTCTGAATTTATTATTGACCTCTGATCATCCGTATATGTCCCTGTCGCTGCCTGCTCGGCCAATTCCTTCATCCGAATCAATTTTTCATCGACGACTTGCAACGCACCGTCAGCAGTTTGAATCATCGAGATGGCATCATTCGCGTTTCTGATTCCCTGGTTCATGGTGGCGATATCGGAGCGCATCAACTCCCGGACTGCGAGGCCGGCAGCATCGTCGGCGGAGGAATTGATCCGCAAGCCGGACGACAACCGCTGCGTCGAGGTGCTCATCGCCCCGTAGTGGTTCGACAAGTTTCTGGCGGTGTTCAGCGCCATCAGGTTGTGGTTGATGACCAATGCCATGGCACGGCATCTCCTTCCCTGTCTCGTATCCGGTTTCCCGTGATTTCCCGGAATTCTTTGCCGGCGGCCCGGCTCCTGACCCGCCAGAAACCCAGTCATCAGGGGATAATTTACCAAAACATAAAGTTTACTTGTTAATATCTAGCAAATTGCATACCTAGTTTGCTTATAGAGGAAGTCCGCTTTCCCTAGACTGTCCGAAAAGGACGGTCGTCATGGGCGAGATTCTTAAGATTTTTGGAAAACGTCTCCGGTCGCTGCGCCGGGCCAAGGACATGACCCAGGAGCAGGTTGCCGAACGCGCAGGGCTGTCCCTCCAAAGCGTCGGCGAGATCGAACGGGGCAGGGGGAATCCGACCTTGGTGAACGTCGAACGTCTTTCTGATGCTCTCGACGTCGAACTGACGGAGCTTTTCGACCTCGGTGACGTCAAGATGACGAGGGAACAGGCGGTGCAGGAGATATTGGCCCGGCTGGAAGGTGCGACCGAAGAGCAGGTCCGAGCGCTCCTGATGATGGTCAGGGTTTTGGTCCAGAAATGACGGAAATATGGCGCTGCCAGTTTAAGCACGAGGAATTTACCTCTAATCCCCGGAAACACAGAGTTAGAAGAAGGGTACCCTCGGCGCTGGGGCCAGGTCACGGGGGAGGCGGAGAAATTGGACACGCCGCCACGGAAAACGGACATTGGCCCGGAGCGGGGTTCTCCTGCGAGTTGGGATCAAGGGGGGAGCCAATGGGGGAGGCCCAGGGGAAAGGTCCAGGAGGGGCAGGAGGGCGCGAAATACAGGGGTGTCCGGGGCGGGAGTACAAACACCCCCCGGGCTTGGAGACCACCCCGTTTTCAGGGTGGTAGCGCCATGACGGAAGCACATGGGAAACTGCCTTAGAAGAGGCCTAGAGCGTGAGTTTCACAAGGATGACCGCGGGCGATAGCGCAGAGCAACGGCCGGAGCCGGTGCCGCAGGCGGCGGCTTGCTGACGACGATTCCAGGAAGGGAAAGGACCGCCTCTCCCTCCCTGGTGTTGAACCTGCTAAACGGTTCGGCCGGTTGGGCGCTTAACGCAACCGCGCCGGGAAGCCGACCTCTTTGATCTCCTGGGCCATATACGCGTCCAAGGTGGCCGCATCCCGTTTGCCTACGAACCACTGATGCCAATACCACGTCCGTTCCAAGGTGAGGATGATGGTTTCTCTCATGTACGGAGAAAAGGCTTTCGGATAACGCTTCTCTATATCACAAAAGATACGCCTAAGCCGACCATTCAGGTTCGTCGGACTCGTCGCCTTCGCAAGTTCACCGGTGAGGTCGTACTGATCGATGATCATTGCAAAGAACTTATCTAATTGCAGGTTGCTATATACATTTAATGGACTCAAAGACGCGGAATTCTCAAGCCGTGTCTTGGCGCGTCGACGCTCTATTTCTGACATAATCATCTGCACATGATTTTCATCAATAGTAACGCCACGCAATACATCTTCTGGGGCATCCAATAGTGAAGGATAAATCCTAAACTCTCCGCCGTTGAAACTAAATAAAGGCACGTCGGCATTCATCCTCACTGTATGCACAGGATTTATTGAATCATACGACATCTGAATTGTCGACACGCCAGAAATATAGCCACCAAAAAGCTTCTCGAGGAAAGATATGCAGAACCTGTCTGTCTTCGCATACACACCAAGATAGTGCATCCGAAAACTATCATCAACAACCAATTCTTGCAGCTTACGATTAAGGATGTAAAAGCTTATCCCCATAAATGGGACAAACTTTACTCTTGTTGCTTCTCTTATACCAACAAGTCCACCGATCGCATGGTTTTTAACAAATCTACACATTTCAAGCCGCTCATAAATGGCTTTCCATATAGCAAACTGCTCAGGAATTTTAAAGTGCCAAACATAATAAAATTTATCACGAAGAGACTCATTACATTCAAGGACATGACGTGATTCAGATATAGATTTAATATTGGCCTCTAGCACATTTCCGACTGTATTGAATGACTCATACTTCATACTAAAAGGAATGTCCAAAGAAAAAACATAATCATATTCTGTGATTTCACTTTCAAGATAAACATTGTAGCAATCAATCATCATTGGTAAATTTCCTGGCGAAATATCACCTTTTATGAAAGAATAGCCACCAGAATCTGTTACTATCTTTCCATTTACAGGCGTGATAAAGCGCTTGGAAAATTCTCTGATATCATATGTTATATTTTCAATGGTATGTAGTCCAAAGTCTTTCTGCCTGAGCCCGCCAATTAGCGAGTACAGGGCAAACTGCGTTTGCTGCGTTATCGCTCGATCCATTGCGTCATCGGAGCCACCGCCTGCTACATAAACATATTGCATATTACCTCCTCATTGTGGGGAGGAGAGGCTGATCCTCCCCTCCCGGTTTTACATGCGTTAAACGCGTCCTTCGTACAGACATTCCCAAGTGGTGAGATTATTGATCAAGCTCGGCTTAGAGGAGGTCTTCAGCCAGTAGCCAGCAGCATTGCGGTAAATGCCGAGTGACAACTCCAGCCCCCCGGCCAACGCCAGGAAATTTTGGCTGGTCAAAACCAAGTCTGGACTGCGTCCCTTCAGACAAGGCGCAGAATTCTTGTGGAGGGTGTAGGGATGCTTGCCACGCACCGAGATCTGTTCAAGCTGCCCCTCGTAGCAGCACAAGACGACAAACCCGGCTTTCGCAACATACGAACTGAGGGCAGAGCGGTCGTCAATCTTCACTTCCTCGCCGAGCCGGTTATCGCCCGTCGGCAACTGAGCCGCTGAGTGGATGACACCGGGTGCCGGCTGGAAGAGACGCCCCTTAGTGTGCTCATCGCTAAAAACAAGTTCGCTGCCTTCACCGTAAACGGTGATCAGATCTGTCCCTGTAAAGGCAGGCAGTTGACGAAGGTCCCGCTCGGTCGCCTGGATGCTGAAGCTGACACCTTGAGTGTCAACAATATTGTCTGTAGCCGAAGGATTATTTTTGTCAGTTGGCGGCGTGAGAAGAATGCCCAGATCGATATCCGCCCAAAAAAATTCATGGCCGAGTTGTTGGGTGATTCGTGAATTTTCAATGTGAATTGGCCGTGGTCCGTGGAGCTGGACCATTTGGCGGGCCAGCCGTACGAAGGCCTTGTACCGGGCCGGTTTAAGGATGCAGAGGGGTGGTTCCTGAGACGAGTTGTCGTTGACTGGTTCCATATTTTCTCCTGACGGTAGAGGAATTGGCGGAGGCCCCGGTTGGAGCCCCCGCACAGTTGATTAGCTGGCTAAATTCAGCACTAAGCCCTTCCAAAAGCGGGTCGATCCTGCACGATCCTGCCGAACTCCCCGGGAGCGAAGAAGGTCGCCAAGCTGGTGCTTGCCAAGAGGCTTCAGGCCTGAATCCCGCGCCCACGCGCAGTAGTCGTCGAAAAGGTGCTTCACCGGCGTTTTCCCGGCGGGATCTTCGACTGTGCGTTCGGCGAGGTATGTCCCAATGTGGTCGTTGACCTGGAAGTACTCCTCAGTCGCCTTAAGGACGGCTTCGGGCGGGTTCAGACCCTGCTCCCGCCATTCCTTGAAGCCGCGCACCATCCAGTCGAAAACCCCTTCTTTTTCGGCCATGATTTGGCGTTCGATCTCTTCTTTGCGTTTTTTTCCGTCAAAGCTGCCATTAAATGGCACGACCTGGAGGCGGCGTCGTATAGCGCGGTCACTTCCGACAAGGCCAGGAAGGTGGTTCACCGCCATAATTATCGTCGCTTGTGGCTTGAACTGCACCGGATTTTCACCGATAGCGCGTCCAGATGTTTCATCTCCTCCAGTAAGCGTCTTCACCACTGCTTCATTCAACGTGCTTCCCCGGTTGACCTCAATAGCCAAGGCCACACGCTTGCCTTCCAGCTGGCGATGTTCATAGGGGAGGCCGTAGGTACTTGAATTCAAGATAGAATCTGGACTTAACGTGTGCGAGTATTCTCCAGAACCCAAGATATCGCGAATGGTGCCGAGATAAATGCTCTTTCCATTCGCGCCTGCCCCGTAGAGGATCGGCAGGACCTCTTCCTGAGTGGAGCCACTCAGGCAGTAGCCGCACAGGCGTTGGAGATACGCGGCCAATTCCTTGTCACCAACGGTTATATCTTCAATAAAATCTTTCCAGAATGCACACGGCGCATCCGGAACCCACGAAACAGGTGCCAGCTTTGTCACCAATTGCGACGGATCGTGCTGCGTCAAAGTCTTGGATTCGAGATTGAACAGCCCATTAAGGAGGTTGATCTCGTACGGATTCGCGTCGAACTCTTTTGATACCGCATGAATACGGGAATCGAGGCGTGCCAGCTTCAGGGTCTGCTGGACCATGCCAAGCGTGCGAACCTGCGCCTGAAACTGAAGCAGAGCCTTCAGTTCGACCTGAACCCCATACTCGTTCACGTGCAGCATCCCCGGCACATATTCGAGATGGATATTCTTCAGGACATCAAGGGCGAGCCCTTCGGCAAGATGTGGGAAGTTGCCGTAGCGTCGGCCGTCATGCACCCAAAGCTTTTGCCGGTCAGTCAAAAACCGCATCTTCTGATAATGCTCGTCCAGGACACGGTCTCGAGCTCCAACTGGGTCAAGGTTTTTTAATTTAATTTTGCATGGTCTTGTATTTTCCTTTTCGCCAATATTAAGGCTATCATCTGCAATTTTCGATTTTTCATCAGGAGCAGCAGCGTTTTCTTTTTTACTCATAATGCCCTCACACGGTTTTGGTTTGGGAATAAAAAAAGGCCACCCCTGAAGGTGGCCTGCCATTTTCAAAATTGTATTAGTATCAGTGTTTGTCGTACCGTGGCTGCATCAGCCTCACCTTCGGCACGCGGCGTGGATCTGGTTTGCCGGCCCGGTCGTAGCCGGAAACGCTGATGGACAGATCGTTTCCGACATGCGCGGCGAGCTGGCGTACTGCTGGGTTGGCATGGCCCTTGGCGAGTTCCTCGAGCTTGCGCTGGAAAGTCGCCAGCCGCATAGCAGTGAACGGCGCTTCGGCCAGAAAAGGAAGTCCAGCGTCCCAATAGGCCTGAAGCACCTGGGTCGGAATAAGCCGCCCTTGCTCCCAACTCGTCCTTTGCGATTCCGTGATTCCCAACGTTCGATCACGAAAAAGATCATTAAAAAGTCGCATCTCTGCTGCTCCTTTTTCCCCGTTGGTCCGAAGGTTTCCAGGGTGATTGTATGGACCACGCCGGCGAGCGGCATGGTGATGTTTTTTGATCGCGCTGCTTGGGGGCGTACCTCCTTCGTTGGGTGTCGGGATGGCGCGATAACCGCGCTGCCCACGACTTCTTGATACGGGGACAAGGCCTCGATGGGTAATTTGTTTGTTTGATTTTTTTTAGAAATTATAATTTTATTATCGCACAAATATTTTTTGAGCCTTATCGCCCCAAGGACATGGACGAACCAGGACAACGGCCCTACAAAACGAACGAGATTCGGTTTCCGATCAGCCGGCCGTGCCCCGGGTTCATCTGATAGACCAAGAAGTCAGGGGTGCCCGGGAACTCTGGGACTAGAGGTAGACGATTGGCGGGCATTGCCGTGGAATTTGGAGGTAACACTTTGCCGCTAATTGTCCGCAGCAAATATTTCTTGTAATATGGTCAGAGCATGCCAGAAAGTTAAATTAATTTGTGATCATTTTTATGAGCCAGAAAAATAAATACCTACTTCGGAATATAGTTGCAGATCTCCTGGCTGCTTATGAGGATTTTTCTACACATGAATTGTCTACACATGATTATGATAGTTTTATTTTAAATCTAGAAAAGTCATTTAAATCATATTTTTCTAATGTAGCTTTTAAGAAATATCAGACATATCCTAAAGACGATCAGCTAAATAGATCTTATCATATAGCTAGTTTTTCAATTTATGACGACGACAGTTCGGAAACGCAATCACTATCGAAAAATTTTACAATTACTTATATTAATTTAAAAAGCGCTTTGTCCTTGATCGCTAGTTTAAAAAAATGCATAGCGAATGGATACTGCAATCTTATTTTCGTTTCAGAAAGAAATATTTTTAAAAGAACTACTTTCGCCATCAACAATAAGGAAACACCAGAAACCGACGCAACTTCCATGACCTTTAAAATAACTCCGCACCTTAGCGCGCAATCCGAAATTGTTGACTCTTTTTATATTGATTTAATGACATCCGGAGCTGTTGATGCTTTTGAGGATTACTCTATAGCCACTGACTTTTCCTCAGATTCTTGGGAATTTTTTACTGATTTTGTTCGATCTGCGCTGATAAATTACCATATCGCTTACGATGACTTCAGTTTAATCCATATCTGCAAAGCCTGTGGAAAAATTTTTCTTCCTCAAAAATCAGGTGAGCAACGCGGTATTTTTTGTTCTATAGAATGCAAGAACTTGTTATACAAAACAAACAACAAAGTCCTAACAAACTGCATTCAAAATCAAAAAAACAGAATCAATACCATGGCCACATCATGCAGTAGCAAGGAATCAGATGGTTTAATTTCAAAGATAACCCTACCCTCAATCGAAGACTGCAGGAATTGCCCTTCGATTAGATCTTTAGAACAAGAACGTAGTGTAAAAGCAGGGAATTGTCCTGTTTTGCTGAATGATAAATGTTTTACTCTACTAACTGAGGCATATTTAAAATACAAAGAGTTAAAAAAGCTTAAGAAAAAGAAACACAAAAATGGAGATGATGAAGAATATCAATTGTTGCTCTAGAAAATGAACCCACCCAAGAACACGTACTTTCCTCAATTGCTCCCCACCCATCCCTGGGCTGGGGGCTGACTGTCCCGGGCATCCTCGGTGAGTGGGATGGGAACCCCCAGGAAGGGGGCTACCGAGCGAATCCAGGGGGTGTCCGGGCTGGCGGACGGGGGGAGGCCCAGAGAGACCAACGGAACCGGGTAGAAATCGATCCCCTGTAACTCAATAGGCCTATGGCTGCGGCATTTCCTTGATCAAGCTCGGACTTTGACGGCGGCGGCGAGAAACGGAGCGGTGGTTTTCACTTGGGATTTCGTAGCGCCCATACTTGAAATGTCACCTTTGTCACCTGTGAAAAATCCATTTTAATTCATCATGTTGTCTGACAATGGTCGGCGTACGGGGTGACATTTGGTCCGCTGGATCGACACGGGCCAGGATCAGGACAGACCAATCAGCCCCGGTAAAAATCCAACCCATTTTGGCTCCATAGGCCAATTCCTGCATCTTTTCCTGCATCAGGGTTCGTCTTTGATGCCGGCGGTAGTACCGGGGCAGCGGTTTACATCTTGGTTGCTGCCCTCAAGCACCACACCTGGGGAAAAGGGCCAGCAGCAAATGTCACAAATGTCACTGTGAAATTTATTCCAAGATTACCAATGGATAGATCGATATTTGGAGCGGAGGCAGTGACATTTTATCACCATCCCAGAAATCTGACATTGCCCCTAGGGGGGCCACCCTGGAGCGGGACCAGGCCCGGGGAACCAATCCTCCAGGCCCAGAGGAACGGCCCAGGAAAGCCCCCTACCGCGCGAATCCAGGGGGTGTCCGGGCCGGCGGCTGGGGGAGAGGACCGGGACAGTCTCAAAATGATTTATCCAGGCTAATCATTTCTTGGTGCCTTTAATACTTTTAAGTCCGAGTACGGATATTAACTCATTTTTTTCATCGCGCGCAGATACATCCTCAAAAGTTACCTTTCCTTTCTTTGCACCGTTCCAGTGAACGAGAAGATGATCCTTAATCGCGTACAAAATTTGCAAATAATTTGGATAATTAGTGTCCTTGATGGATTCGTGATATATTGAATATATGGCCCCAGTCCGCACGGGAGAGACACTTCCCTCGGATGAATCACTTAGCCTTGCAATATGGGCATTTATCTCCTCTAACAATACTTCAACATTATAAGCAAAATGCCATTTATCTCCATTGAAAATCATCATTGTCAGAATACTCAATAGCCAATTGTTAAAAGCCATATCTTTCCTGAGGCCCTCAATTGTTTCCTGATCTGATAAATTTTTCATTTTACATCCTCATAAAATTTTAGTGTTGCATGTTAAGAGGCGTATGCTATGTGCTGATAGCATAGGTACTACGCACGATCAAAACGTACATTGGCCCATATCGCGCTCCTCCTGGAAGAGGGACGGGCCGGGGAGACCAATCCCCTCTCCCAGGGAAAAGCCCCAGGAAGGGGCCCTACCACGCGAATCCAGGGGGTGTCCGGGCCGCCGGCCAGGGGAGGGAGGTCGGGGCTGGCCCAGGAAACCAGCGGGGCCGGGTAAATCCTCGTCGCCATGGCGTTCACTCGGGCTGTTCCTGCGTCAACACCGCCGCCACCGTTTGACTTGAAGGACCGTGATATGCGGTCTCAGGAGCATTTGCCCCTGGGACCAAACTTTCTTCGGAGGATGCACCCGAAAAGTCCAAATGTCCAAAAGAGGGGGGGGGCGCTTGAAAATCCCACAAGCGACCGTGGTTTCATTTCTTGTACAACTATGCGTAAAATAATGGAAATATGTTGACAGGAGCGAAAGAGACGGAGGGGTGGGGGTGACCTCTTGAAAATATTCAAGCGATCCCGGAATAATTTCTTGGTCTCACGAGTGGACCGGGGAGGCGATCAATTTGGCACTAGGAAAGGGAAGGGACAAACGGCCGTGAAGGTCCGCGACATCTAGGTTTGCGGACGGAAACAGGGCCTAAGACGATTTGGCACTGATTGCTTGAAAATGGAAAAAAATTGCGCGGATTTTGGCACTGAGGTGCACGCGCTTTGATCGAAAACTGTTAGCGAACGTACTCGCGGCAGCTCCAGACGACGCGACCAATGATGCGCACCGAATCCGATATTTGACCGTTCATATCTACTTCAATGGGCTCGTAACGGTCGTTTCTGCTCCGCAAGATGAGCTTCCCGGGGATTCTGTCCAAGTACTTGACAAATACTTCGCTTTCTACGCTGACAGCAAATAAGCCGCCAGAGATGATTTCATTCTGTCCTTCATCAATGAGCACCGTATCGGAATCCATAAGTACGGGCTCCATGCTATCCCCTGCCACATCCATCAATACCATTTTCTTGGGCGCCCCCTTACGCTTCAAGAAGTCCGTCTTGAAGGCGTAAAGCCCGATCACTTCTCCATCCGTCTCTAGACTTCCTGTCCCTGCCGCTAGGCGTGCTCGCACTTTGGGAACCAGCGTGTAGCCCATGCTCGGCGCGGCCTCTGGGGCCATCCACTGCGGTTCCCCCTCCGGGATCGGGTTAATCTTGCCCGGAGTTGGGGCTGTGGGCTGGGCATTGCCGCGGTGCATGGGACCATCACCAGTCACAAGCCAATCAATTGAAATATTTGTTTTTTCTCCAACAATGACAAACCATGACGGGGGGATTTTGTTTTTTGCGGTAGCGCTGTTGATCGCTTGTCTCGAAATGCCGAGAAAATTTGCCAGGTTGCTCGCATCACCCCCGCCTGAAGCCAGAATAAGTCTATCCAGGGACGCTTTAAAACGGTTCCGGCTTTCTTCTGAAAAGTCGGAACCAAAGTCGGAAGTTTTACTTTTTACAAGATCATCATTCATATTGGGATCTTACCATGTCTATCCGAAAATTTTACTTTCACAAAAGCCGGAAGTTGAAAATTGTGGTTGACGACAAAAGTTTCGAGTCGTAAACCTTTACTTACATGAGCGACGGTTAGCCGTTTCAAACGTAGCTACCAGCCCCCGCCCGGTTACACAATGTCCGAGAACCAGGAAATTCCGGATCAAGGATGACGATTTTGATACCGACCGCCAGACGCCGCAGCCTGCTGGACCTGCCCAGCCTCAACGTGGATGCCGACATAGCCGCATCCATGGCTCGGATCGTCGAAGCATCCGGGCTTTCGCGGGCGACCGCCGTGGACAGGCTGAACGAAGCGGCGCGGCGCTACGGCGTACGGCTGTGCGGCGGCAACGCCGAGGCCCTCACCCTGGCCACCCTGGAAAAATGGCTCAACCCCAACGAGCCCAAGAACGTGCCGAGCATGCGGGCCTTGAACCTCTTTTGCCACGTGTTCCAGGCGACCGAGCCGTTGGACCTGCTGGCCCGGTCCCACGGGTTGGGCTGGCGGGTCATCAACGGCGAGGATGCCCGGCTCCTGGAGTGGGCCAGGACGGAACAGGAAATCAGGCGCCTGCGGGCGCGCAAACGCAAAATCGAGACGGAACTATGAAGCGGGAAGGCAACAAGATTCGTTCGTGGTTGGTGGAGCGGCGCATCACGATAAGCGAGCTCGCCCGCCGGGCCGGCATCGCACGATCCATGGTCTCGGAAACCGTCCACGGTCGGCGCAACAATCGCAAAGCCCTGCGGGAACTGGTGGCGGTCGGCTGCCCGGCGCGGCTGTTGGATTTGCCGGAAGACATGAAAGGACAGCAAGCGGCCTAGCGGCTGTTGCAGGGACGGCAAAACGATGCGCGACATGGTCACGGCAAAAGAGGTTGCGGCAACGCTCGGCATTTCGGAACGCGCGGTAAGACTTCGGGCGTCAAAGGATTCTTGGGTCACCGACGAAGTCACCTGCCGTGGCGGCAAGCGCCGCCTCTATCCCGTGCGTTCGTTACCTGATGACGTGCGGCAGGCCATTGCCGCCGCCATGCTGGCCGGCGGGACCGCGCCCGACACCCCGGCCGCCGTGGCCGAAGCCGGCCTGCCGGCCGCCACGGTGCAAGCCGAAGCCACATCCTTGGCCCGGCTCACCGCGCACCAGCGCAACACCGCCCTGGCTAGGCTGGCCTTTGTCCGCGAGATCGAACGGGCGACGCCGCTGGTCGGCAAGGAAGCCGCCATCCGCAATCTGGTACGGGCGGCCAGGGACGGCGCGCTGGCCGGCCATCTGGCCGACCTAGTGGCCGTGGCCAACGACCGCATGGCCGCCGGACGCGGCCTGTCCCGTCGCCGGCTCTACGACTGGTGCCGGATGTTCTCTGCTGGCGGCGAGGCGGCCCTGGCCCCGCATCATCCCGGCAAGATCATGGCTGTGCCCGACTGGGCGCCGACCTTCCTTGCCATCTGGCAGCGCCCGCAAAAGCCGACCGTGGCCGACGCCTACAAGGAATTTTCCGACTGCTGCGAAGACCCCGCACCGTCCATCTTCGCCGTACGCCGCTTCCTGGCCAAAATGGCCGATGCCGACCGCGAGGCCGGCCGCGAAACCGGCAATGCCCTGCTCAAGCGTCGGCCCCACAAACGCCGCAGCACGGACGAACTCTGGCCCACCGACGTCTATACGGCCGACGGCACCACCTTCGACGCCGAAATCCAGCACCCCATCCACGGTCGCCCGTTCAAGCCCGAAGTCACCTTTATTTTGGACGTGGCCACGCGCCGTTGCGTGGGCATGAGCATCGGTGAGGCCGAAGGAGCCGGCGTCGTGCTCGACGCCTTGCGCATGGCCTGCCTGTTCGGCGGTATTCCGGCCATGTTCTACACCGACAACGGCCCCGGCTACGTCAACAACCTCATGGAGGCCCCGGGAACGGGCATGCTCGACCGCCTGGGCATCGACGCCGTGCGGGCCATACCCGGCCGGCCGCAAGGCAAGGGGCTGATGGAGCGGGCGGTCAAGACCTTGTGCGAGCCGCTGGCCAAGCGCCTGCCGTCCTGCACCCATGCCGACATGGACCAGGACGCAGCCCACAAGGTTTTCAAGGTCACCCGGGCGGACCTGAAAAAACACGGGAAATCCAAGCTGCTGCCCACCTGGGAGACGTTCAAGGCGGCGCTTCTGGCCCGTGTCGAGGCGTACAACGCCGCGCCGCACCGGGCGCTGCCCAGGATCGAGGACCAGGCCACCGGCCGGCGGCGGCATCTTTCGCCCAACGAATACTGGGGGCAGTTCGTGGCGCGCGGCTTCGAACCCTTCACCGTGCCGCCGGCCATCCGCGACGAGCTCTTCATGCCGGGCATCCCGCGCAAGGTGCGAAACGGCGAGGTGGCGCTCGCGAACAACGTCTATTTTGCCGAGGAGTTGGCCGACTTTCACGGCGAATGGGTGGACGTGCGCTACGACATCTGGGACCCGTCGCACGTCCGGTGCTGGACGCTGGCCGGGGAACTCATCTGCACGGCCCGACTCGACGGCAACAAGCTCGCCTACTTCCCGAAAAGCCAGGTCGAGGCCGCCCGCGAGCGTCGCGAGCGCAAGCAGGTCGGCCTGCTCACCGGCAAAATCCGCCAGCTCGTGCCCGGGGCCACGGTCACGCTTCCCGAGGAGCCCCCAACCCTCATGGCCGACAGCTTCGCGCCGCCGGAGCCCGCGCTGGCGGTTTCGGCCGAGCCGGAACCCGTGGCCGAGACCGCGCCGCAGCCGGCCAGACGGCCGCTTTTCGGCTGCACCCAGGACCGCTACGCCTGGCTGGTGCAGCATGGCGACGCCTGGACGGACAAGGACCGGGACTGGCTGGCCGCCTACGTGGCCGGCGACCAGTACGCCGACCTGGAACCGTATTTCGAGGCTCGGGGCCTTGCCTGGCAGGGCGAGCTGCGCCGGGCCAAACGCTCGAAACCAGGGGGAACGAGGTAATGCGCAAGCAGTTCGTGAAAACCGAGAATTACAGCCGCTTCACGGCCGGCATCGCGGCCGTGGAACAGCGCGGGGCGGCCGAGGCCGGCATGATGCTGGTGCACGGCGCGCCGGGGTTCGGGAAGTCTCACATCGTGGGGCATTGGGCGGCCGAGGTGGGGGCCGTGTTCTTGCGGGCCAACGTCGATTGGACGCCGAAATACTGTCTGGTCGAGCTGGCCAAGGCCATGCGGGTGGACCCGTCGGGCTCGGCGCAACAGCTTTTTTCCCGACTGCTGGAACGGGTGGTCGAGACGCAAACGCCCATCGTCATCGACGAGGCGGAGTTCACCTTGCATCAAAATGCGGCCGCGCTGGAAAAGGTGCGCGACCTGTCCGACCGGGCCGAGGTGACGGTGGTGTTGATCGGCATGGAGCGCATCCAGCAAACCATCGCCCGGCACCGCCAACTTTCCAGCCGCATCGCCCAGGTGGTGGAGTTCGTGCCGTCCAGCGTGGCCGACGTGGCGCAAGCCTGCAACCAGCTCGCCGACGTGGCCATGGCTCCGGCCCTGGTGGCCGAGGTGCACCGGCTGTCCGGCGGCCGCATGCGCGAGGTGCTCAACATCATCGCGTCCATCGAACGGCTGGCCCAGCTCAACGGCCTGGGCAGCGTGGACGTGGCCGACCTGGAGGGCGTGCCCCTGGCCCATGACTGGCAAAGCCGCACGCAAAAGACCGTCCGGGCGGCGGCTGGGGGGCGTTAGATGGCCTGGGCAGCGATGGCGATTCTTCACGTCTTGGCGGAAGGGCCGAAATTGACGCGTCAGCTCATGGTCGACCTCGGCAAGGACCGCGAATCCATGCGCCGTTGCCTTGTCTATCTTCGTCAAAAGGGATTCGTGACCTCGGCCGAGGGCGTGCACCAGCTCACGGACAAGGGGCGGCAGTTCCTGGCCGACGGATGCGTCATCACGTCCGGGCCGTGCACCGGCGATGCCGCCAGCCGGCGCGGCTCGACCCTGCGACAACGGGCCTGGCGGGTCATGGGCATACGTGACGGCTTCGGCCTCGACGACCTGCTCACCATGTTGTGCGACGGCAGCGAAAAGGACGCGGGGCGAAGCCTTTCCCGCTACCTGGAGGCGTTGGAGGCTGCCGGCTACCTGCTGGCCCTGCCCCGGCGGGGCGAGGACGGGGGAAAACGCTGGCGCTTGCGGCGCGACCGCATCACCGGCCCCGAGGCCCCGGCCTACAACACGCGCACGCGGCGTGTGACCGACTGCAACACCGGGGAGGTCAAAGCGATATGAGCGCCCCCTGGCTGGATTTTCTCGCGGACGAGGCGGCCCGTACGTCCATCGCGGCCACGGCCCGGCGGCTGGGCTACTCGCGCACGGCCGTAAGCCTGGCCCTGGCCGGCAAGTACCCGGGCAGCACGGACAAGCTGGCCGCCACGGTGCTGGACATCCTCGGCCGACTGGCCTGCCCGCACCTGGAGCGGGAGGTGACGCCCGGCGAATGCGCGGTAAACGGCGGCCAGATGCCGACGTCCAGTCCGGCAGCTTTGCGCCTGTGGCGGGCCTGCCAGACCTGCCCCCATAACACGACACGCCGGCCCGGGACGGCCGGAAAGGAGCATGCGGCATGACGACGATGCTGGAAGGCTACATGGAAGACGCCAAGGGGCACCTTATCCCCGTGGCCAAGGTCAAGGACGTGGACAAGCTGCGCGACGAACTGACGCGCGGCGTCGTGCGGGGCGCCAAGGACCTGCAAACGGCCATGAAGTCGTTTCGCGCCGCGACGTTGAGCGACATTCAGGCCTTCGCCGACCTGTCGGCGGAGAAGTACGGGGCCAAGCGCGGCGGTCTCAAGGGCAATCTCACTCTGGCGAGCTTCGACGGCCGCTACAAGGTGCAGGTGCAGATCAGCGAACGCCTGCAATTCGACGAGCGGTTGCAGGCGGCCAAGGCCCTTATCGACGAATGTCTGACCGAATGGACGCAAGACAGCAAGGACGAGATCAAGGCCATCATCAACCAGGCCTTCGACATGGACAAGGAAGGCCGTGTGAACACGGGCGCGATCCTGGGCCTGCGCAAGCTGGACATCGAGGACCCGCGCTGGCGCGAGGCCATGGAGGCCATTGCCGACAGTCTGCAAGTGGTGGGCAGCAAGAAGCTGCTGCGGGTCTACGAGCGCCGGGAGGACGGCGTTTACACGCCCATCGCCCTGGACCTGGCGGCGCTGTGATGGACGCGTTGCCTGTCGAGGTGCGGGAGGCTTTGGAACGGATGCCGGCCGTTACGGATGCCGTTGCCGTTACGTGGGCGCACGGCCTGGCCAGCTGTGGGCTGGATGTTTGCCAGGCCCTGCTCAAGGAACAGCGTGCCAGTGCCCGGGAGGTGGCGGTCAGGCTGGCCGCCGCCAGCATCCGGCTGGTGGAACATCTGGAAGAGGACTGGCCGTAGGCGGCCATGGGAGACGACATGGACAATCTGAGACATGCCAACGAGCCGGGTGCGGCCGCGCCGGTGGGGCGCCCGGTGCCCCTGCGGGTGTTGCGGAGCGCCGAAACGCAGGCGTTACATTGGAAAAAGCAGGCCGAACGGCTGTCGGCCCTTATCGAACGGGCCGGGCAGGCCCAGGCGCTTCCGACCAACTACTTGACCGAAGCCAGGATGATCCAGGCTGGAATGATTGGCCCCAACGATTTGGGATATAAGGAACAATCCTGAATTGATTGCGAAACCGCCCTGCGCGGGCGGTCGTCCCGGCGTGGCGGCCGGGGCCTGATGAGCAGCCGAAGAGAATCATTATGCGCGTCGAATCCCGAAAAAGTTTGCTGGCCAAGGTGCATATCGCGAAAAAGGACCTGGGCCTGGACGACGACACCTACCGGCTCATGCTGGAAACCCTGACCGGCGCGGACAGCGCGGCCAAGCTCACCGTGCCGCAGCTGGTGCGGGTGGTGGCCGACCTGCGCAAGCAGGGCTGGCAGGGCCAGCCCCAAAAGCCCGCCGCCGTCCGGCGCGGCAAGCCGACCGCTCGGCCCGAAGCGGCCGGCTACCTGGCCAAGATCGAGGCGCTTTTAGCCGAGGCCGGCCGGCCCTGGTCCTACGCGTCGGGCGTGGCCCGGCGCATGTACCGGGCCGACAGCCTGGAGTGGCTCACCGCCGAGCAGATGCGGGGCGTGCTGACAGCCCTTTCCCGCGACGCCGCGCGCCACGGGAGGCCGGCATGAGCGGGGGCGGTCTGCCCGCTTCGGTGGCGGAACTGGTGGATTTGATCGGCCTGGATACCGCCATGAAGCTGGTGCGCACCCTTGGCGGCACCACCTTTCCCGTGCCCAAGCGGGCAACCAAGCTCGGCGAACTGCGCTACAACGTGCTGGCCGACGTGGTGGGCGTGGATGCGGCGGACGCGCTGGTCAAGCATTTCGGCGGCGAGGAACTGTATATTCCGCGTTGCTCCGCCGCCTTGCAGACCGTCCGGGACGCTGAAATCAACAATTATTTCGTGGCCGAGACCAACAAAGGCCGGTCGTCGGCCGAGGTTGTTTTTCAGCTGGCGAGGCGCTACAAAATTTCCGATAGGCGGGTGTGGGATATCTTAAAGACGTTGCCGAAGACCGAAGTTTGGCTGAATCTGTTTTAAAAGAAAAAAATGTAACTTGCCGCAATATTTAAAGGATCAAATAATGGCAGGAGATATAAGTCAAATAGCATCATTGCAGCAATCAATACCACTTTATCAACAACTAATTTCATTTTATTTAAGTCTCGGAATCACAGCCTTGTCTTTATTCTTTTTAACAAGGAATTTAGTATTGCAGGCAAAATTAAAGTTTTATATTACTAAATATTTTTTCATTCGTGTCGCCCCATTTGGAGAGTCACTTTATGTACACACAATACTAATGAGTTCAAATGATTCTGCATTAATTAAAAACGTCTATGCTAAATTAGTCAAAAAAGATGGTGCCAACAAAAAATACACATTAGAGACCCAAATGGTTTGTGAAGTAACAAACCAAGGTTTGTCTGGTGACTACAAAATGCTGTCTTCATCACCTCTTGAAATTTTAGAAAAAGACAAAGTAAATTCAAGGGTATATGTCTTTGTCATATCTGAGTATATGAATAAAATAAAAGAACTCGGATATTCTTTAGAAAATTTTATATTGAATCAAAGATTGCAGGCTTCTACGCAAAACATTAGTGCTGAACAGCGAAAAAAAATGACACTTGATTTGGTCAATCTCCAATTTGAATTGACAAATCAAGTTTATGATTGCCTCCAAATAGAAGAAGGGGAGTATGAGCTTACAATGTACATGGAATATGAAAAAAAGGTTGCTTGTTTAAACTACAAACGTACAGTAAAAGTCAACAACTCATTAACGTTTAGTGTCGACGCTACATATAAACAATCTGCACGAGATAAAATTTTAAAATATATTAAAGAAGCAAGTCTACAAATTTTAAAAGGTTCGCAACTAACAGCCCCATTGCCACAATACGTCCCACCTAAAATTATTGAAAAAACAAATTAGATTTATTGCCACATATTAATTTTTATCTATAAATTTTTCCTGAACCCCTTCACCTATCACGCCCCCGGCCCGCCGCCTAGCATAGGCGGCGTCCGGGGGCGAATCGTTTCCGCCCCCGAAACCCTTTCGTGGAGGCGCATATGTCCAAACTCCGTTCCCCGCGCATGACCGCCTGCGGGTTCGTGGCCATGGGGCTGCTGACCCTGGTGGTCATCCTGTCGCCGCAGCAAGGGCCGGTGGCCGCCTACAAGCTGGCCCTGGTCCTGGCCGCCGGTTACGCCGGCTACTGGCTCGACCGCTGGGCCTTTCCCTACGCCCGGCCGGACAGCTATCTGCAATTCCCGGAGTGGCGCTCGCTCCGGGGCAAGATCTACCAGGCCGACAATCCGGTGGCCGACGGCCACGCCATCCCCTTTGCCGCCGCCATGCTGCGCCGGGCTGTAGTCATGGGCGCGTGCATGCTGGCCGTGGGCCTGGGGCTGTAGTCATGCGCCGTCTGTTGGCCGACGCACTGCGGCGCATCCGCACGGTCTGCGACGACCGGGTGGAGGCTTTTGCGGACTTCCTCTTTAAGCCCATCATCACGGGCTTTCTGTGGGGCATGGGCTTCGGACTCGGGGCCTTTGTCATGCTCGTTGCCTGCGCCTCACTGGCCAAGGCCGAAACCATCCCGACGGCGGCCGCCAGGCACCGGGCCGAGCTGACCCGGTGCGGTCGCTACGCCTTCGGCCTTTCCGCTCCGGTGGCGACGCTGGCCGCACAACTCCACCAGGAATCCGGCTGGCGCGCGGATGCCGTGTCGCCGGTCGGCGCGCGCGGGCTGGCGCAGTTCATGCCGGCCACATCCCACTGGATTGCCGGGCTGGTTCCCGAACTGGCCGATAATGCCCCCTTCAACCCCGGCTGGGCCATGCGTGCCCTGGCCGAATACGACCGCTGGCTGTGGGACCGAGTGCGCGCCCGGGACGATTGCCAGCGCATGGCCATGGCACTTGCCGGCTACAACGGCGGCCTGGGCTGGGTGCAGCGCGATACCGCCCTGGCCCGCCAACACGGCGCGGACCCGTTAACCTGGTTCGACCACGTGGAGCATTTCAACGCCGGCCGGACCGCAGCCTCCTTCCGGGAGAACCGGGGCTATCCCCGGCGCATCCTTTTGACCTTGGAACCGCTCTACATGACGGCCGGCTGGGGCCCGGGGGTGTGCCATGCTCGGTAAGGCCGTCGCCGCCCTGGTGCTTGTCGCCCTGGCCTTCGGCGGCGGCTATCGGACCGGCTTCGACCGGGCCGATGCCATGCGCCGAGCCGAGGTGGCCGAATGCTCCGCCAAGCTCGAAACATGGAAGGCCGAGCAGGCCCAAGCCTTGGCCGCAGCCGAGCGCACGGCCCGGGAGCAGGCCGAGGCCGCGACAACCCGGGCCAACGGCCTGGCCGCCAAACTGGACGCGGCCAGGAAGGCCCAGGCGGCCAAAATACGCGACATCACACGGAGGATACCCCATGCCACGGCTGGTCTTGATTGCACTTTCGGCCCTGATTTTGTGCGCCTGTACAACGAGGCCATCGGTTGCGCCGCCGGTCGTGCCGGTGGTGGTGCCGTGTCCCAAGCTGCAAGTCCCGCCGTCGCTGCTGGAACGGCCGCAACCGCCCCGGCCGCTGGTCCCGGACTACGACCTGTCCGAGCCGTGACCCCGGCCGACATACTGGCCCATATCCGCGACTTCGGAGCGCGCAGCCAGGCCCTGGAGGGGCAAGTCAACGCCTTGATCGACCTGGTCGGGGACCAGTGATGGACGCCGCCGTCTGGCTGCCTATGGCCCTCAACATCTTGCTGGGGCTGGTGGCCTTCTTCGGAGGCCTCTGGGTGCGCAACCTGCAAGCGGCGCTTGCCCGCACAGAGGTTGAACTGGCCGCACTGCGGAACAAGGTGGCGGACGGCTGCGTGCGCCGCGACGACTATTTGTTGATGCGAACCGAGACCTTGGACCGGCTCAAGGCCATCGAGGCCAAGCTGGACCGGCTCATTGCAGGGGGGAAACCATGACGGACCGGGGGAACGAGGAATCCACCGAGGTGACGCTGCTTAGGCGCATCGACGGCAAGGTGGACAAGGTGACGGCGCAGCTCGACGCCGTGGGCCGGCGGGCGGCCGTGACCGGCGGACTGTCCGGCTCCATTGCCGGCGGCTTGGCGGCCATCGCCGTGCACTACATCAAGATGAAAATGGGCTGGTAGGCGATGGCCCATGCCAGGGAAACGGTGGCGGCGGTCCGGGCTGCCTACGTCCACGACCGGCTGCCCATCGAAGCGGCCGCGACCAAGGCCGGCGTGCCGGCCGCCACGGCGTCCCGCTGGAAGCGCAAGGCGCGCGAGGCCGGCGACGACTGGGACAAGTTGCGGGCCGCCAGCCTGCTGGCCGGCGACGGCGTGGAAGCGGTGGCCCGGCAGATGCTGGCCGACTACGTCCTTCAGCACAAGGCGCTCATGGAGACGATCACGGCGGACGCGGCCATGCCGGCCGCAGCCAAGGTGCAGATGCTTTCCAGCCTGGCCGACAGCTTCAACAAGACGGTCGCCGCGTCCAAGCGCGTGCTGCCGGAGACGTCCGAGCTGGCCACGGCGCTTGCCGTGCTGGACAAGCTCGGCCGCTTCATCCGCGACCATTACCCGCAGCACGGCCCGGCCTTCGTGGAGATACTGGAGCCGTTCGGGGCGGAAATCGCCAAGGCCTACGGGTAGAACGCCGTGAAGCTCAAGCAAAAGGATTTCCTGGCCGAACTGGCCAAGCTGGCCGAGTCCCTGCGCCGCACCATCGAGGCCGAGTGCGACGGCTTTGCCGCCGATCCGGCCGCGTCCAAGGAACGACGCGAGCGCGTGCAAGGCGATTTCGCCTTTTTCCGGCGCACCTATTTTCCGCATTACTGCCGGTACGGTGACAGCGTCTTGCACACCTGGCTCGACGCCACCCTGCCGGCCCTGGTGGACCACCCGGACGGCCAGCGCCTGGCCGTGGCCGCCCCGCGCGGCGAAGCCAAGTCCACCGTCGTCTCCCTCATCTTCGTCCTGTGGTGCCTGCTAACCGGCCGCAAGCGCTACGTGATCCTCATCGCCGATGCCTTCGAGCAGGCCGCTGCGCTCCTGGAGGCGGTCAAGGTGGAACTTGAGGCCAACCCACGCTTGGCCATGGACTGGCCCGAGGCCGTGGGCATGGGCCGCGTGTGGAACGTGGGCGTGGTCGTCACCGCCGGCAACGCCAAAATCCAGGCCTTCGGCTCGGGCAAGCGCATGCGCGGCCAGCGCCACGGCCCGCACCGGCCGGACCTGGTTGTCTGCGACGACCTGGAGAACGACGAGAACGTCAAAAGCCCGGAGCAGCGCGACAAGCTGGAAAGCTGGCTCAAGAAAACGGTGCTGTCGCTCGGCGCGGCCGGCGACACCATGGACGTGATCCTGGTCGGCACGGTGCTGCACTACGATTCCGTGCTGTCCCGGCTTTTGGGCAACAAACTGTGGCGCTCGCGCACCTTCAAGGCGGTCGTCGAATGGCCGCACCGCCTCGACCTGTGGGACCGCTGGGAAGAGATTCTGCTGGCCGACGGCGAGGAGCCGGCCCGGGCCTTCTACCTGGAGCGGCAGGACGCCATGGAGGAAGGGGCGGTGGTCTCCTGGCCTACCGCCCGGCCGCTCTACAAGCTGATGCTCAAGCGCGCCCGGGACGGCCACGACGCCTTCGATTCCGAGCAGCAAAACGACCCGGTGGCCGGCGACGGCGCGCCCTTTGCCGGCTGCATCACGTTCTGGGTGGAGCGCAAGAGCGACTGGCTTTTCTTCGGCGCCCTGGACCCGTCTCTCGGCAAGTCCGGCAACAGCCGCGACCCCTCGGCCTTGCTGGTCGGCGGTTACTCGCGGGAGCGCGGCGTGCTGGACGTGGTGGAGGCCGCCATCCGCAAGCGGGTGCCGGACCGGATCATCGAAGACGTGATCACCATGCAACTGCACTACAACTGCCTGCTTTGGGTGGTGGAGACGGTGCAGTTCCAGGAGTTTTTGCGCACGGAGCTCATCCGCCGCGCCCGTGAGCGCGGCCTGTCCATGCCGGCCCGGGGCGTTTCGCCCATTGCCGACAAGGTGCTGCGCATAGAGGCCATCCAGCCCTACGTGGCCCAGGGCCGCATCCGGCTCCATCCCTCGCAGACCACACTTGTCGAGCAGCTCAAGCACTTTCCCAAGGCCGACCACGACGACGGGCCGGACGCCCTGGAAATGCTCTGGCAGGCCGCCACCACCGGCTTTACCACCATGCGCTTTACCCCCGTGCGCCCCTCGCGCGGGCGAAGCCTTGTACGGAGACGCCATGCTGACCCGGATGATTAACGCCATCAACGCGGCCGTAACGGCCTTCAAGGGCGGCCAGGCCGAGGGCGCGATGCAGACGCCCACCCTGGCCGCGCTGCACAACCGCTACATCGAGAGTCTGACCGGCGGGCTGACCCCGGACCGGCTGGAGCGCATCCTGCGCGCCGCCGACCAGGGCGACATCGTGCCCCAGCATGAACTGTTCGCGGACATCGAGGACCGGGACGAGCACATCCACGCCGAACTGTCCAAGCGCCGCCGGGCGCTGCTGGCCGTACCCTGGCGGGTGGTGCCGGGCCGGCCCGACGACAAGCGGGCCGAGGCCGTGGCGGCGGCCGTACGCGAGCAACTGGCCACCGTGGCCGATTTCGAGGACGTGCTTTTGGACATGGCCGACGCCGTGGGCCACGGATTTTCTTGCCTGGAGATCGAATGGGCCTTCGACGGCGGCCTGCATCTGCCGGCGGCCCTGCATCACCGGCCGCAAAGCTGGTTCCAGCTGGCCCCGGACCTGGAGACGTTGCGCCTGCGCGACGACAGCATGGACGGGGCCGAGCTGTGGCCGTTGGGGTGGATCGTGCACCGCCACCGCTCCAAGTCGGGCTGGTTCGCCCGGGCCGGCCTGTTCCGTGTGCTGGTCTGGACCTACCTGCTCAAGCAGTATTGCCGGGGCGACTTCTCGGCTTTTCTGGAAGTCCACGGCATGCCCATGCGCCTGGGCAAGTATCCGTCCGGCACCAGCGACGAGGAGCAGAAGGTGCTGCTGTCCGCCTTGCAGGCCTTGGGGCATGACGCGGCCGGCATCGTGCCCGACGGCATGATGATCGAGTTTCACGAGGCGGCGCGCGGCAGCGAAAAGCCGTTTCTGGCCATGCACGAGCTGTGCGAGACCGGGCAGTCCAAGGCCATCCTGGGCAGCACGCTCACCACCGACACCAAGGGCGTGGGCAGCCAGGCCCTGGGCGAGATTCACAACGAGGTGCGCCTCGACATCCGCGACAGCGACGCCCGGCAGATCGCCGGCACGCTGACGCGGCAGTTGCTCGCGCCCCTGGCCGTGCTCAACGCCGGCGTGACCGACGCGGGCTTGCTGCCCCGGTTCGTCTTCGACACCGCCTGCCCCGAGGACCTGGAAAAACTGGCCAACAGCCTGCCCAAGCTGGCGTCTGTCATGCGCATTCCGGCAACCTGGGCGCACGAACGGGCCGGCATCCCCATGCCCGAGGGCGGCGAGCCGGTGCTCGGCGCCCCGTCCGACGCCGGAAAAGACGCGGGAAGCGACACCGCTCCGGAGCCGGCCACGGCGGCCCTTGCCGCTACGCCGGGCGAGGACGGCGCGTCCGGCTACCCGGACCAGGACGCCGTTGACGCGGCTACCGTGCCGGACGCCACGCTCACTGCACTGGCCCGTGACCTGCTGGCGCCGCTTTTGGCCGAGGCGACCTCCGGCACGTCGCCCGAGGCGCTCCTCGGCAAGCTGGCCGAAGTGTACCCCAGGATGGACACGGCGGCGCTGGAAGAGTTGTGCGCCCGGGTGTTGTTCGTGGGCGAGCTGTGGGGGCGGCTGTCCGTCCAGGACGAGGCCGATTGATGCCCGAACCCGTTTCCCTTTCCTTCGCCATGGGCCTGCCGCCCAAGGATGCGGTCGCCTATTTCGAGGGCAAGGGCTACCGCGTCACCTTCGACTGGAAGGAGCTTGACCAGGCCGCCCACGCCACGGGCTTCACCATCGCCAAGATGGCGCAAGCGGACATGCTGCGCGACGTGCAAAGCTGCCTGACGCAGTGCCTTACGGAGGGCAAGACCGAAGACTGGTTTCGCAAGCGGATGGAACCGTACCTCAGGGCGCGCGGCTGGTGGGGGAAGCAGCCGATGATCGACCCGCGCACCGGCGAGGAGCGGCGCGTGCAGCTCGGCAGCCCGGCCAGGTTGCGGCTCATCTATCGTCAGAACATGCAGACCGCGTTCATGGCCGGCCGCTACAAGCAGATGCTGGAGAACGCCGACGCCCGGCCGTGGTGGCAGTACGTGGCCGTGCTCGACGGCAAGACCCGGCCGTCCCACAAGGTGCTTTCCGGCCGCACCTTCCGCTACGACGATCCTTTTTGGGCCAGCCACTACCCGCCCAACGGCTTCAACTGCCGCTGCCGGGTGCGGGCGCTTTCCGACTTCCGCCTGGACAAGGAAAAGGTCACCCCGGAGTCCGGCGTGGGCAACATGGTGACCGAACAGGTGGCCGTGCCGGACAGCGCAACCGGGGAGGTGCAGCGGCGTACGGTGACCGGCTACCGCGTGCCGCAGTCGGGCTATGTTGTGTTCACGGACGTCGGCTTCTCGGCCAATGCGGGGGCGTCCTGGCTGGGCGGCGCGCTGGCCGAACTGACGCGCACGCTCGACGCCGCGCCGGCGGAGGTAGCCCGGCTGGCCGTTAGGGACATGGTGACCGGTCCGGCCCTGCCGCAGTGGCTCACGCGCCCGGCCGGACCGTTTCCCCTGGCCGTTCTGCCGGAGGCGGACGCCGCGCTGGTCGGTGCGCGTTGCCGGGTGGCCCGTTTGTCGCCCGAAACGGCCGGCAAGCAGGCGTCGCGGCATCCCGAGCTGGCGGCGGCCGATTACGCCAAGGCGCAAGCGGCTGTGGATGCGGGCGAACGGGTGCAGGACGGGAAGCACAGCCTGGTCTATGTGCTGGACGAGCCCGGCGGCGTGGTTGTGGTGGTCAAGGCCACCCTGGAAGGCGGGGAATTGTACGTGCAGAGTCTGCGTCGGATGAGCGCCAAACAGGCCGAGCGAGACGAGGTTATCCGGCGCGTCAAAAGAAAAAGCGCCCGCCTGGGAAAAGACGAGCGCTAAAAACCGTGGTGGAAGGCGAGGCCCCCTATCCGCTTTCGCGGCAACCTCGCATGGCGCTCCGGGCGGCTGCCCGTGCTACGGCCAGGGGAATGGCACCGTGTCACATCCACCGTACGAGACATAGCCATGATCGAAGTCGAAGTAAACATCGCCGGGCTGGAGGCGCTGCTCGGTCGGGCCATTGCCCTGGGTGCGGACATGACGCCCATTACCCGCGCCCTGGCCGGCGTGCTGGCCGACATCCCGGAACGGGCGTTCGCCAACCAGGCCGATCCGGTGACGGGGCAGGCCTGGGCGCCGTTGAAACCTTCCACGGTTAAGCGTCGGGGGAGCGCCACGCCGATATTGCAAGTCAGCGGCCACCTGGCCGGCTCCATGCAGAGCGAATCCGGGCCGGACTTCGCCCGCGTGACCACGGCCACGGTCTACGCCCCCACCCACCAGAACGGCGCGAAGAAAGGCGCCTTCGGCAGCACCAAGCGCGGCCGGCCCATCCCCTGGGGTGATATCCCGGCCCGCCGCTTCTTGGGCGTCGGTCCCGAGGACGAAGAGGAATTGCTGCAAACGGCCTCCCAAACGCTCCAACGAGTGCTGGCGGGGCGAGGCTAGGGGGAAGGGAGTAGGATGGATTTTAACGGGGGGTTAACGGGGTTTATCGCAGAGTTAATACTCGACAATGCGTTGCCGCCAGTATAGTTTTAAAAAAATTAATATTAGACCTCCAATAAGTAGCCAGGGGTGGAAGAGAAATATGTCTCGCAAGAAATCAGCAGATTATTCAAAGCTTCGAAGTATTATTCAAGAAAATTTGAGAGTTGAATGCGAGAGTACTAAGGATTTAATATATATTGATAGTGGGAATGAAGTCCAAGATATTTGCACACGCCAAAATCATGTTGTTTTTGCTCGTCGTGGATGTGGAAAAACATTACTACTTCATTATTCTGCGCGAGTATTAAATAATGACATAAAGGCTATTTATTTAAATTGCGAAGATTTTAAGCAGCATTCTTTCCCAAACGTACTTATCGAAATATTTGATGCTATTTTTAAAGAATTATTAAAAAATCTACATGGTTGGTTCGGAAGAAAAAAGAAGTTAAGGCAGATTGTAAAAGAAATTATAGACGAGTTAAGCTCTCTTCGTGAGACAGAAGATATATCAGATATTCAGGTAACAACAAAGACATCATCTGAGGAGGCCAAAAAAGTAGACTTTACAGCAGGGTATAATGCAAAAAAATTTGGCTCTTTGGAGATTGGAGCACAGACTGGTGCTAATCGCAAAGAAGATATTGAAAAAAATTTCTATACAAAAACAGATAAATTACAAAGAATCGATTTACGCCTTCCATGGTTTAAACAAAAAATACGAGAATTCTTTGAGATATCAAGCAATGTTAAATTTATTTTTTTGCAGATTGACGACTTCTACCATCTAAGACAAGAGGATCAGCCATATGTAGTTGATTATATACATAGGCTTTGTAAAGATGTCCCCCTCTTTTTTAAAATTGCTACTCTTAGGCATGTCTCTGTACTTTATTCTGATCATAAGGGACAACCAATAGGTGCACAGGAACGCCACGACTATCAACCAATTAATATTGATTATACATTTGAAGATTTTCAAAAAACAAAAAACAAGAATAGACAAATTTTCCATCAGTTTGGTGAGCTTGCGGGGATTAAATCAACAGAATTTGACACACTATTTTTTAAGGGGGAGGGCTTTGATCGGCTTGTATTAGCAGGCGGTGGTGTCCCGAGGGATACTTTGTCTCTCTTTTTAGAGGTTTTTAGCAATGTACAGCAAAATAGTGATGATCGTATTGGGAAAGATGATGTTCGTATCCTTAGCAAAGCAAATTTTGAACATCTCATTCAGGAATTAAAAAATGACTCTGAGCTTATTGAACAGGAGCCACTTGTAAAAGCAATTTATGTAATCAGAACATTTTGCATGGAAAAACGGACAAGTATTTTTTTAGTTCAAGAGCAAACCTTGCAACAAGAGGATGCATTTCATAGAGTTATTTATAGATTGCTAGATTATAGAATAATACACACAGCTGCAACTGCACTTACCCATAAATCAAGAGAGGGAACCTATCAGGCTTTTTTAGTAAATATTGGTTGTTATGCCCATCTTCGAAAGCTTGATAAAAAAATTAACGAGATAGATTTATCTTCACCTACTGCCAAAGATAAGATGCGATCTGCTCCTATCCTTGAATTAAACCAGTTTAATACTCAATTTAAGCAGGCTCCAGACAATGTGGAACAAATACTAATTACAGAAGAAAACTAGTTTTCTCTTCTGAACCCCTTCACCTATCGCTTCGCCCCCGTCCGCCACTAGCGTGGCGGACATGCGCAACGCGACCCCTCACCCGATACCCCACCCGACGGCCGTCCTGACCGTGGCGCTGGCCACGGCCCAGGGCGGCGATGCGTCGTCCCTGCCCGAGGGCATGAACGTCCAGCTCTTCCCGGACGGCGAATTTACCGCCCGCGACGGCCGGCCCGGCAGCATCGACGGCTGCACCACCACAGTCTGGCGCATGGACGCCGACATCGCCGCGTCGCTCATTGCAGCGGCCGAGGCGCGGGAAACGCCGCTCTGTATCGACTACGAGCACCACACGTTAACCGCCAAGGACGCCGGACACAAGGCCGTGGCCGCCGGCTGGATCGAAGCGCTTTGCTACGTGCCCGGCCGGGGACTCTTCGCCAAGGTCGCCTGGACCGAGACGGCCCGCGCCCACATACAGGCCGACGAATACCGCTACATCTCACCACTTTTCACCTTCGACGGAAAAACCGGGGCGGTCCTGGAACTGGTGAACGCCGCCCTGACCAACAACCCGGCCCTGGACGGGCTGGCCGCCGTGGCCGCTGTCCGCCAGACGGCCGCAACCCAAGCCCTGCAAACGGAGGCCTGCATGGACGAACTGCTGGAACGTCTGCGCTGGATGCTGAATCTCCCCGTGACCGCCACGGCCGAGGAGATCGCCGCGCAACTCGACAAGCTCAAAACGCAAATCGGCGCGGACGCGGCCGCCACAAGCGTGGACCTGCTGGCCATACTGGCCGGCAAGGACGCGACCATCGCGGCCCTGACCGCCAAGACGAAAGCGCCCGACCCGGCCCGGTTCGCGCCGGTGACGGCGCTTGCCGCGCTGACCAAGGAAAATGCCGACCTCAAGGCCAAGCTGACCGAGGCCCTGGCCCAAAACGACCAGGCCGCCCTGACCGCCGCCATCGAGGCCGCCGTGGCCGACGGCCGCGTGCATACGTCGCTTGCCGGCTGGCTGGCCGAGCTGGCGGCCAAGGACCCGGACGCCGCCCGTGCCTATCTGGACGCGGCCACGCCGATGGCGGCGCTGACCGGCATGCAGACGCACACCGGAGGCTTCACACCGCCCGCGTCCGGCACCGGCTCCGGCACGGCCGCGCTGTCGGCCGAGGAAGTCGAGGCCGCCAAGCTGCTCGGCCTGTCCGAGACTGATTTCGCCAAAGGGAAGGAGGGCAACGTCTAATGGCCATCATCACACCGGCGCTGCTCACGGCGCTTTTTACCGGCTACCGTGCCGAATACCAGCGGATGTACGGCGAAACGCCGACGAGCTGGGAGCGGATAGCCACGCTCATCCCGTCCACGTCCAAGTCCAACACCTACGGCTGGCTGGGGCAGTTCCCCAAGCTGGCCGAGTGGATCGGCGCGCGCGTCCTTAAGGACATGGCCGCCCAGGGCTACACCATCGCCAACAAGCTTTTCGAGGGGACGGTGAGCGTGCCGCGCACGAGCATCGAGGATGACGAGGTGGGCATCTACAAGCCGCTGTTCGGCGAGATGGGCCGCGCCGCCAAGGTCTTCCCGGACGAACTGACCTACGGCCTGCTGCCGCTGGGGCTTTCCACCCTGTGCTACGACAACCAGAACTTCTTCGACACGGACCACCCCGTCTATCCCAACGTGGACGGCACCGGCGCGGCCAAGGTCGTGGCCAACTTGATCGACGAAGCGGGCGGCACGCCCTGGTATCTGCTGGACACCAGCCGGGTCATCAAGCCGGTCATCTTCCAGGAGCGCACCAAGCCCGAGTTGACCACCATGACCAAGGCCGACGACGAGGCCGTGTTCATGTCCGACACCTACCGCTACGGCGTGCGCTACCGCTGCAACGCCGGCTTCGGTTTCTGGCAGACCGCGCTGTGCTCCAAAAAGCCGCTGACCACCGACAACTTCAACGCCGCCTATGACGCCATGTGCGCCTTTACGGCGGACGGCGGACGGCCGCTCGGCGTCAAGCCCTCCCTGCTGGTGGTGCCGACCACCTTGCGCACCAAGGCCAATGAAGTGGTGACGGTTTCGCGGCTGGCCAATGGCGCGGACAACCCCAACGCGGGCATCGTGGACGTGCTGGTCACGCCGTGGCTCAACTAGGGAGGGACGCCATGAGCAAGGTAAACGCCATCCTGCGCACGAAAAGCCTGCGTGGCGGCCATTTCCGGGCCGGTCGCAAGCACGAAGAGGCCGAGACGGACTTTCCTCCCGGCACCTTCGAGGAAGAGGACGTCGCCCGGCTCCAGGCCGATCCCGACCTGGAAGTGCGGCTTCTGGAACCGCCCCGCAAGAAGAAGTCGCCCGAGCCCGCTCCCGAAACGGACGGCGCCGCGCCGGCCGAAGAAGGGGAAGACTTCGACTTCGACGAGCCCGAAGCCAAGGACGCGGGCAAGTAAATGTACGCCGCCTGCCAGGACATGCGCGAGGCCTTCGGGGAGGAGGAGCTGCTCGCCCTGACGGACCGGGAACAAACGGGCCGCGTGGATGAGGATGTCGCCGGCGCGGCCCTGGTCCGGGCATCCGACGAGGCGGACAGCTACCTGGCCGGCCGCTACGCCGTGCCGGTGGCCCCGGTGCCGCCGGTGCTGGTCGCCATGGTCTGCGACATCGCCCGCTATCGCCTGACCGGCGGCGCGGCCCAGGAAACCGACCCCATTGCCGAGCGCTACCGGCTGGCCATTGCCTGGCTTTCCCGCGTGGCCGAAGGCAAGGCCGACCTGCCCGGCGTGGGCTTGCCGGCCTCGGGCGGCGACAACATCCGGTTTGCGACCGGCCGGCGGGTGTTCACGCGACAGTCCGCCGCCGGCAGGGGCAGCGATGCTTAGCCGTATAGAGGCCGCCATGGCCAGGCATTTGGCCGAGGGCAAGTTGCCGTATCTGCGCACCGTGGCCACCTACGGCGGCGATTTCGACGACGGCCTGGCCGGTGTGGTGCGCCAGTTGCCGGCCGTGTGGCTGGCCTTTCGGGGCAGCGTCGGCGAGCCCAGGGCCATGGCTACCAGCCGGCGCGTCTGGCGCATGCCCGTGGCCTGGCTTTGCCTGTGCGGCGCGCGCCACCTGCGAAACGAGGCGGCACGCCAGGGCAGCGCCGCCAGCGTCGGCTGCTATCAGATGCTGGCCGACACGGCCCGGCTGCTGGTCGGCCGGGATTTCGGGCTGGAGATCGATCCGCTTGCCCCCGGGCCGGTGCGCTGCATCTGCAACAGCAAGACCGAACGCCAGGGCCTGGCCGTCTACAGCCAGGAGTGGCGCACGGCCTACGACCTGACCCTGCCGGCCGGCATGGAGGTCACGGACCTGGATACGCCGTATCCCGGCGCGGGCTGGCCGGCCGAGTCGCCCATGCTTTGTACCGTGGGCCTGCGCTACCACCTGCTGCCCGACGACGGCGTCCCGGACGCCGAAGACCTGCTCACCCTGCAAGGAGACACCCCATGAAGACCATGACCGTGACGGCCGCGCCGGGCATCCGCGTGCCCATGGAAGGCGCGGCCCGTCGTTACATCACCGACGCCGCGCCGGTGAACGTGCCGGAATCCGCCTATTACCTGCGCCGCCTGGCCGACGGCGACTTGACGCTCGCACCCGAGCCCGCCGCCAAGCCCCGGGCCACGGCCAAGGAGACCGACAATGGCTAGCCCCAACATCAGTTTCGACACCTTGCCGGCCAGCATCCGCAAGCCCGGCAAGTATTTCGAGTTCAACACCAAGCTTGCCGTGCGCACGTTGCCGGCCAACATCCAGAAGCTGCTGATCGTGGCCCAGCGCACGGCCGCCGGCAGCCAGGCGCCGCTTGCCGTGGTGAATGTCTACAGCGACGCCGAGGCGGCGGAACTGTTCGGCGTGGGCAGCCAGGCGCACCTCATGTGCCGGGCGGCGATTACTGCCAACGCCTACCTGCATCTGTCGGTCATCGCCATGGACGACGCCGAGGCAGGCATCGCGGCCACGGGCACCATGACCGTGACCGGCCCGTCGGCCGGCATCGGCGTGGTGGAGGCGCAAGTGGCGGGCCAGACCGTGCAGATCGCCGTGTCCCTGGGCGACACGGCGGCGGCCATCGCGGCCGAACTGGCCGACAAGATCAACGGTTCTCCCTCGCTGCCGGTGACGGCGACATCCGCCGCCGGCGTGGTGACGCTGACTTCCCGCAACAAGGGCGCTGCCGGCAACGGCATCCCGATTGCCGCCACGGCGGCAACGGACGGGGTGGCCGTCGCGGTCACGGCCATGACCGGCGGCGCCGTGGACCCGGACATCACGGCCGCCCTGGCTGCGGTTTTCGCCGACGGGCATCACATCATCTGCACGCCCTATGCCGACCAGACGTCGCTTACCGTCCTGCGCCGGCACCTGGACGCCGTGAGCCATGCCCTGGAGCAGCGCGGGGCCGTGGGCGTGGCGGCCACGACCGGCAGCCTCGCGTCGGCCACCACCTTGGCCGGGCTCATTAATTCCGGCCGCATCACCCTGGCCGTGGCACCGGGCAGCGTAAGCCTCCCCTGCGAGGTGGCGGCCGCCTACGCCGCCGTCATCGCCTCGGAAGAGGACCCGGCCCGGCCGCTCAACACCCTGGCCCTGACCGGCATCGACCCTCCGCCCTATGCCAAACGGCTCGGCCGCATGGAGCAGGAAACGGCGCTGTGGAACGGCGTCACGCCCCTGGAGGTCGGTCCCGGCGAGGTGGTGCAGATAGTGCGCTCCATCACCACCTACACCCGCGACGCCCAGGGCGTGGACGACATCGCGCTTTTGGACCTGACCACCATCCGCACCCTGGACTACGTGCGCAAGGCCTGCCGCGAGCGCATCGCACTTCGGTTCCCGCGCGAAAAGCTTTCCAGCCGCACGCCGCCCAAGGTCCGAAGCGAGCTGATCGACGTGCTCAATAAACTTGAGGAGCTGGAGATCGTGGAAGAGGTCAAGGCCAACCTGCCCGGACTCATCTGCGAACGCGACAGCCAGGACCCCAACCGGCTCGACGCCAAAATTCCCTGCGACGTGGTCAACGGCCTGCACATCTTCGCCGGCCGCATCGACCTGCTGCTGTAAGGAGGCAACCCCATGGCACTGAAAGAGTATGTCGGCGCGGTGGTCCTGGAGGTGGACGGCCGCGAATACGAGGTCATCGACCTCTCCGTGGACCATCAGACCGGCCGCAAGGTGGTCAAGACCATGAACCGCACCGGCCGGGCCTTGGGCTTCCACCAGGGCGTGGCCACCTATGAGCTGTCCGTCACCGCCGCCATCCCCAAGGATGACCCCCTGGCCTGGGAGGACGTGGAAGGGGCCAAGATCACCATCTATCCCCTGGGCGACGTGACGTCGCGCGAATCCTACCTGGACTGCGCCGTCATCTCCGCCGGCACCAAGTACAGCGTGGACAACGAGGCCCGCATCGACCTCAAGATTCTGGCCCTGGACCACGTACGGGAGTAGCCCATGACAACCATTACCGGTTCCCTGACCTACGGCTACTGTGACGACGCCGGCACGGTGCACGCCGATTTCGAGATGCGCGTGCCGACGCTCTCCGATTTGGAAGCCGCCATCGAACAGGCGCCGCCGAACGCCAGCCCGGCCCGGTTGTCGCGCTACGTCTGGGCGCGCACCGTCATCCGCCTGGGCACGCTGCCGGCCGAGGCCATCACCCCGGAACTGTTGGGCGGTCTGCCCTATACCGAATACAGCGTCCTGGAAGCCGCCGAGAAGGCGCTTCTGGGAAAACTCGTGCCCGCGAGCGCCGGCTCCGCGACTTCCGGCTCCTCGAAGTAGCGCTGGCGGGCAGGAATCTGACGCTTGCCGACGTACGTGCCATGACCATGCCGCAAATCGAGACGTACATCAGTCTGCTTTCAGGCAAGGGACAAACTCCCGGCCGGCACGTCGTGCCCGCCCGGCGCGGAGGCCGCTAGATGGGCAAGGATACCGTGGTCCAGGTCATCCTGCGCCTGCGCGACGAGATGGGCGGCCAGGCCAAAAAGTCCCTGGACGCCGTGGGCCAGGGCGCCAAGGGCGTGGCCCGGGGCGCGGCCACGGCCGGTCAGGCCGCCGACCGGCTCGCCGCCTCCGCCCGCGACGCCACGGGCCAGTTGCAAGGCGTCGGCCGGGCCGCCGGAGCCGTCCGGGGCGACGGCATCACCAGCGCCGCCCAGGCCGCCGGCCGGCTCGGACGGGAGGCCAAGACCTCCTCCCGGGAACTGGACGGGGCGGCCCGGGCCGGTGGTCATCTGGCCGGCGCCCTGGCCAAGGTCGGCAGCGCGGGCAAGGTCGCCTGGGCCACGATACGCGGCATGTCCAAGGCCGTGATGGGCGCGGCGTCCGGGGCCGCCGCCGGCGCTGCCGTGGCCGGCGCGGCGCTTCGTAAGCCCATTGATTTCGAGAAGCGCATGACGCTTATGGCCAATACGGCCTACGCGGACGAAAAGGACCCGGGCAAACGTCTGGCCGGACGCGGCGCGCTGGTCACGTCGGTCAACGCCGCCGTGCGCCAGGGCGGCGGCACGCGCGACGAGGCGGCCGGAGCCCTGGACGCGATGCTTTCCTCGGGCGCCATCCAGGCGGATACGGCCCAAAAGCTGCTGCCCACCATCCAGAAGTTCGCCACGGCCTCGGGCTCCGGCTCCGGGGACATCGCGGAGATCCTCATCCGGGGCATCCAGCAAAAATTTTTCACCGAAGATCAAGCCGGCGAGGCCCTGGACAAGGCGCTGGCCGCCGGTCAGGCGGGCGGCTTCGAGCTCAAGGACATGGCCAAGTGGCTGCCCAAGATGCTGGCCATGGGCAGCGGCATGAAGGGCATGGCCGGATATGAGCAGATTCTGGCCTATGCCCAGGCAGCGGCCACCACGGCCGGCAGCAAGGACGAGGCCGGCAACAACCTGGTCAACCTGCTGCAAAAGCTGAACTCCCAGGACACGCAAAAGGATTTCGCCAGACTCGGCATCGACCTGACCGGCACTCTGGTCAAGGCCCGGGAAAAGGGCATGTTGCCCCTGGAAGCCTTCGCCAAGCTCATCGAGAAGCACGTGGCCGGCAAGGACCCGCGTTACAAGAAGCTGCAACAGCGGCTGGGTGCGGCCAAGGACGACGAGAAAAAGCAGATTCTTGGCGATATGACCGACCTGGCGAGTTCCTCGGCCGTGGGGCAGGTGGTGCAGGACCGGCAGGCCTTGCTGGCGCTGATCGCGGGCATCAACCAGAAGGACTACATCAAGGACGTCCAGGCCCGTATGCATGCGTCCGCCGGCGAGGGCGACCGCAGCTTCGCCACCTACCAGGGCTCCACGGCGTATTCCGTGGAGCGCGCCGCCAACGAGGCGGAAATCGCCCGTTCGAGCATGCTCGGCGACGTTTCCGGGCCGCTTAAGGGCGTGGCGGACACGGCGGCGGACCTGGCCCAGCGCTTCCCCGCCCTGGCCACCGTGGCCATGGAGGCCACCACCGCTATCGGCGCCATGACGGCGGCGGCCGCCGCCTTTGGGGCCATGCGACTTTTCACCGGAGCCGGCAGTGCGGCCGGCGGGCTGGGCCTGCTTAAGGGGGCCGCCGCAACGGGCAAGGGAGTGTTCGGCATGCTCGGCGGCGCGGGCGGCGCGTTGGCCACGGCCGGCCTGGCCGCCTGGGACATCTACAGCACCGAGCAGGACGGCGCCCTTTCCCGCGCCCAGAAAAACGCCCGGCATGTCGAAAATGCCGGCGGACTGGCCGGAGCCATCGCCGGGGCGAAGCTCGGGGCCATGGGCGGGGCCGCCGTCGGTTCCGTCGTGCCCGGCCTGGGCACGGCCGTCGGCGGCGTTGCGGGAGGTCTGGCCGGCGGCGCCCTGGGCTACTTCGGCGGCGACTGGCTGGGCAAGCTCGTGGGCAACAAGGTTTTCGGCGGCGGCCCTTCCGAGGACACCAAGCAGGGCGCGCGCGAACTGGTCCAGCCGCGCCAGGAAAACATCAAAATCGAGTCCGTCCTGCACCTGGACGGCCGCGAGGTGGCCCGGGCGGTCAACGAATACAACAAGACCGACTCGTTGCGGAATTGACGGAGGACGCATGGCCTGGCGGGACGATCTGCTCGATGCCACCTTTCGCGGGGTGTATTTCGCGGTCATTTCGACACGGGACGGGGCGGAACGGGCGCTGGTCCAGCACGAATACCCCTACCGCGACGGCACCGAAATGGAGGACATGGGCCGGCGGCCCCGCAAGTTCACCATCCGGGCCGTATTCTGGGGCGACGAGTACGCCGCCTACATGGACGACCTGATCGGGGCGCTGGACGTTTCCGGCCCCGGCGAGCTGATCCACCCGGTGTTCGGCTCCGTCACCGTGTCAGTGTATTCCTACGAGATCGACCACCACGAGGACCATCCCGACTACGCCGAGATCGAGATGGTCATGATCGAGACCGGCCAGGACCAGCCGTTTTTCGCCGCAACCTGCACGGCCCTGGGGCAGGCCGACGACAGGGCCTGCAACTTGGCCCAGGCCGTGGCCGATACCCGGGACTGGATGCTTTCGGTCTACGCCTCCTGGGTGGATACGATAGCGGCCCTGCCGTGCGTGCTGGCCGTGGCCGAGGCCGTGTCCGGCGTCAACGCCGTGTTGGCCTTGGCCCGGGACGTGGCCGCGCTCCCGCTCGTCGTGCTCGACGCCGTGCTGACCGCGCCGCTGGTCGTCTGGACCGAGGCCACGGCCGTGGCCGGGGCCGTGCTGGACACGGCGCTGGCCCTGCCCGAGGCGGCGGTGGGGGCCTTTTTGCCGTTCGCCCGCTTTGCCGGCGAGCTTGTGGCGCTGCCGCTGACGGTCGCCGGGGAAGTGCTGACCTTTCCCGCGACCGTCGGCAGTTATGCCGGCGCCATTCTGGGCGGGCCGGTCGCGGACGAGCCGGGACCGCAGCCGGTTTTTACCCTGGCCCCGGCGGTCGATGCCGTAACGCGGCAGGCCCCCGACCTTGCCACCGTCGCCGGCCAGGCCTGGGCCTACGGCGCCCTGGCCACCAACCTGGCCAGGACCGTGGCAGTGGTGGCCGAGGCCTCCCGGGTGCTTTCGGCCGAGATCACGGTCCCGAGCCTGACCCCGGCCGAAGTGGAGACCGTCGTTGGCAGCACGCGGGCGCGCATGCAGGCCGCCATCGACGACGCCACGGCCGTGTTGCCGACGCATGCGTCCTATCCCCTGGCCGAAACCCTGCGCACGGCAGCCTTGGACATCCAGGAACTGGGCCGCGCGGTCATCCACCTCAATCCGCCGCTTCTTGCCACGGCCGTGTCCAGCCCCTGCAATTTCCACTTGTTGGCGCATCGGCTCTACGGCGACTACACCAGGGCGGCCGAGCTGGCCCGGCTCAATCCCGGCGTCCGCAACCCCAATTTCCTGGCCAAGGGCCAGACCATCCTGCACTATGCCAAGTGATCCCGAATACATCACGCTACGCCTGGCCGGTCATGAACACCGGGACTGGACCAGCTACCGCGTCGAATCGGATCTGCTCACCCCGGCCGACGCCTGGCGCGTTTCGCTGGGCATCCCGGCCGGACAGGTGCCGGCCTACGTCAAACCCTGGGCCGAGGTGGAGCTGCTGCTTGGCGAGGACGTGGTGCTTTCGGGCCGCATCGACCGCATCGAGCGCAGCATCGCCAAGGGCGAGCACGTGCTGACCCTAAGCGGCCGGGACAACGCGGCCGTGCTGGTGGATTGTTCCGCGCCGATCCGCACCCGGCGCGAGGTGGACCTGGCCGAGGCCGTGGACCTGCTCGTGAGGCCGCTGGGCCTGACCAAGGTGCGGGTGGATGCCGTCGGCCACAAGAAAAAGGTGGAGGTCGAGCCGGGCATGACGGCCTGGGACGCCCTCAAGCGGTTGTGCGAGGCCAACGGCTGCTGGGCCTGGTGCGAGCCGGACGGGACGCTGGTGGTGGGCGGCCCGGACTATACGGCCCCGCCCGTGGCCGACTTGCTGCTGCGCTTTGACGGCCTGGGCAACAACGTCATGAGCCTTTCGGTTACGGACGACGTGTCCGGCCGGCACAGCGAAGTGACGGTGCTGGGCCAGACGCACGGCACCGAGACGGCGGCCGGGCAGCACAACCTGGTCGCCGTGGAGCGCGACCCGAACGTGGCCGGCTACCGGCCGCTGATCCTCACCGACGGCGACGTGGACAGCCAGGCCGAGGCCGTGCGCCGCGCCCGCAAGCAGATTGCCGACAGCACGCTTGAGGGGCTGACCATCGCGGTCAACGTACGCGGCCATCGCGCCGGCACCGGCGAACCCTGGCGGCCCGGCCAGCGGGTGCGGCTGGTTTCCGAGCCCCACGGCCTGGACGCCATCTATTATCTGATGCACCGGGCCATCCTGGGCAATCGGCGCAACGGCACCTATACCGAGCTGACCCTCAAGGCGGACGGCGTCTGGCTGCCGGACCAGGTCGCCGCCGCCAAGGGCAAGAAAGGCAAGGCCAAGCAGGCCTTGCGGGTGGTGGACCTATGAGCAATCCGCTGTGGGACCGGATCGACGCCCGCATTGCCCGCGCCCTGGCCAGCGTGCGCCAGGGATTCCGGGCCGTGTTGACGGGCCTGGACACCAAGCCGGGCGTGCAGCTTATGCAGGCCGACGGGCTGTCCGGTGAACAGCTGCAAGCCAGCGAGTTGATGCAGCATTTCGGCTTTACCAGCGCGCCGCCGGCCGGCACGCAGTGCATCGTGCTGCCCTTGGGCGGCAAGAGCGCGCACAGCGTCATTGTGGCCACGGAGTGCGGGGCCTACCGCGTGACGGCGCTTCGAAGCGGCGAAGTGGCCGTCTACAATCAAAGCGGCGCCAAGATTGTCCTGAAGGACCAGCGGATTATCGAGATCGACTGCAAGGATTTGCGCATTGCGGCCGAGGAGTCGGTGACCATCGACACCAGGACGCTTGTTGCGAGCGCCGCGACGCACATGGAACTGCGCAGTCCCGACCTGGACCTTGGCGGCGACGGCGGCACTGCCGGCAGCGCCCGCATGCACGGGGATTTATGGATCACCGGCACCAGCCAGGCCGATACCGATCACGTCAGCGGCGGCGTGAGTCTGGTGCACCACCGCCATCCCGGGGATTCGGGAGGGACGACGGGAGAGGCGGAGTAGTTGCTTGATCCCCAGCCTATTTCTTCTGGATTAATTTTGGGCTCTATAACGCTTCAGTGTAGCCAATAACTCATGGCCTATTTGACGCACAGAAGCTAATTCAATGCCCAAGATTAAGCTGCTATGTCCTGGGGTCTCATGGAACCATCCCGTTGCTTCTAATTTCTGAAGCTTGTCAAATTTTCCCTCTATGTCTGGATCAATATGAGCTCCTCCGTCCTTGTTCGCTAGGTATAGAACTATATCCTTTCTCGAAAATGTGACGTTATCTTGTGGCTTTATTATAGTTTCGTCCCACCAACATGGGAAATTAACAAGTCTGGCATTGTTAAATTCATCCAATATTGGCATAAATACGGTTTTAACGTTATTTGAACGCTGGTATGTAAGCCCTTCATGGCTCATGAGATTGCTTGGAGAAAATTCAAAAGATGTATCGATGAATTCCAGTGAATTTTTTGCATTTAATTGCGTCAGCAAAGAAATCGATTTGTCTGTGTCATGAACAAGGATCCTTGTGGCTACTGCAATTCTTTTGGCTTCACTTCTATCCCCTTCGTCGAAAAGTTTGCAAGAAGATTTAATGTGTGAAATTTGCTCATCAAGGGCTTCTTTAAGTTCGACTTCAGTTTTTTTCCTTTTGGTCATACCATATCCTCCTCTTCTGAACCCCTTCACCTATCGCCCCGACCCCTTCCGCCACTACCGTGGCGGCCATGGGCATCGACAGGGGACTTGATCCCACCACCGGGGATTACGCACAAGCTAATATAAACCATCTAGGAAATGCCGTCTACGTGCGTTTGATGACGCCGCGCGGCTCCTGGTGGGCCGATGCGACGCTGGGCTCGCGGCTCAACGAGTTGCAACGCGAGAAGGACGTGTCCCGCGTGCGCAAGCTGGCCGTGCAGTACAGCGAGCAGGCCCTGGCCCCGCTCATTGCCGACGGACGCGCCAGAGCCATACGCGTCAGCGCGACACAGCCCCATGACGGCCGCTGCCATTTGCGCATCGAGGTGGACGACGCACTGGGGCGGACCACCACCTTTCACCATGCCGTGCAGGTGTACTGATGTACGACATTCCCGACTTCGACAGCATACGCGCCACCTACCTGCGCGACGTGAGAAACCTGCTCCCGGACGCGGCCACAGACGCGGATTCGGACGTCTACGTCCGGGCAATGGCCGCTTCGTCGGCCGTCTATGGCCTGTATCAATACTTGCTGTGGATAGCCCGGCAGATCATGCCGGACACGGCCGACACCGAGAACCTGGAGCGCCACGCCGCACTTCGCGGCATCACCCGCAAGCCCGGAACAGTGGCCAGCGGCACGGTCACCTTCGCCGGCCAGGTCGGCGCGGCCATACCGGCGGGCACGGCCGTCAAGCATGTGGCCACGGGCTTGCTGTGCCTGACGGACGCACTGGCCCAAATCGGGGAGACCGGCACGACCACCGTGGCCTGCCGCGCATCCGGCGTCGGCGCGGTGCCGGACTACGCCGACGAGCCCGTGCTGGCGGTCAGCACGCCGTCCGGCGTCCAGTCGCAAGCCGCGCTGACGCTTGCCGGCGGCACGGACGCCGAGACCGACGCCGAACTGCTCGCCCGGCTGCTGGATTACATGCGCAATCCGCCCGGCGGCGGCAATGCCTACGACTACAGGCGCTGGGCCATGGAAGTGGCCGGCGTGACGGCCGCCTGGTGCTACCCCCTGCGCCGGGGCATCGGGACCGTGGACGTGGCGGTGCTTTCCGCCGCCGGCCTGCCGTCCGACGAGCTGGTGGCTGACGTGCAGGCCCAACTGGACGCAAAGCGGCCGGTCGCCTGCCCGGACGTCAGGGCCTTCGCGCCAACGCCTGTTGCCGTGGACGTGACGGTGCGCCTGCGCGTGAGCGGCACGACGCTTCCCGTGGTCAAGGCCGCCGCGAAGGAGGCGCTGACGCCGTATTTCGCCGGCCTGGCGCCTGGCGCGCTGGTGCTGCGCTCCCGCATCGAAACCATCCTTTCCGGACTGACCGGCGTGATGGACCGCGAGGTGGTCACGCCCGCCGCCAACGTCCAGGCCGTGGTGGATGCCACGCATTTGCAGTGGCCACGCCTGGGTACGCTCACCGTGGAGGCCTTGTGAGCCACGCGGCGCTTTTGGCCATGCTGCTGCCGCCGGTCAGCTACGCGCCGGGCGAGCGGATGGAACCCGAGCTTGCCGCCGAGGGCGCGGCCCTGGACGCGGTGCATGCCGGCGCGGCGCGCGCCGTGCGGGGCATCAATCCCTTCCAGGCCACGGAATGGGTGGCGGACTACGAGCGCGTCTACGGCCTGCCCGACACGTGCGCCTTGCCGGGCCGCACCTACCAGGAACGGCTGGCGGCCCTGGCCATCGCCGTCATGGAGCGCAGGGGCATATCCCGGGCCTACTTCATTCGTCTGGCCGCACTTATCGGCTACGCCATCGCCATCACCGAATACAAGCCGTTTACGGCCGGCTCCCGGGCCGGTGATCCGCTCAGTAACGGCAATTGGAAATTCGCCTGGTGCGTGCAGGCCCCGGCCGTGACGCTACGGCGCTTCGCCGCCGGCCGCAGTTGCGCCGGCGAGGCGCTGGCCGAATGGGGCGATGCATATCTGGAATGCGTCATGCGCCGGCTTAAGCCCGCGCACACACAGGTGCTTTTTGCCTACGGAGGAACCTATGCACAGGATTGATACGGCCACGGCCTTGCCCGGCGGCACCTTCACCGAGGGCGACCCCATGGTGCCGGTGCCGGCCACGGAGGTCAGCGCCGACTGGCTCAACGCCGTGCAGGCGGAGCTTGCCGCCGTCATCACGGCGGCCGGCATCGCCCTGGACAAGCAGGACAACGCGCAACTGGCCAAGGCCATCGCGGCCTTGCTCGCCGCCCACGCAGCGGCCGATCCGGCGCATCCGGCAAGCAAGGTCGGCTTTAACAATGCCGTGGCCGCACTTGCGGGGAATCCGACACGTGTGCAGGCCGCCATCGAAGCGCTCACCACCAAACTGACAGTTGCCCTCAATGAGCTTGCGGCCGCGATTGCCGCACATGCGGCGGCAAACCCCGCTCATGCGGCCTTTACGATCAATTTCGACAATGCAGTGGCCGGCCTCGACGGTGCACCGACCAGGATGCAGGCGGCGATAGAGGCTATTTTAACGCGCTCGGCCACGACGAACCGATTGGGGCTTGTCCGGCTGGCCACCACTGCCGCTGTCGCGGCACTGTCCGACGCATCGCAGGCCGTGACGCCGGCGGCACTAGGGAGCGTCTTTCCTCGGTATCTGGCAGGCAATGGCTATCAAAAATTGCCTGGAGGCCTGATTATTCAATGGTGGGGTGCAGATTTTACCAATGCCAACGGAGACGCATGGGTGACGTTCCCTATAGCCTTTCCTACAGCAGTATTTCACGTATCTGGTCATGCCCTGATATATACGGGTAGCTATGACCCGTTGGATGTAAATATTATCGCATGGGATTCTGGGACCACCAACTTGACCGGGGCACGTATGGTTTCAACGGATTATACGGGCGCTAAACGGCAGGGGTCGGAACGTTTTTTCGCCATCGGCATATAGGGAGACACTATGTTGTATTATTCCAAAAGCACAGGCGGTTTCTACGATACGGCCATCCACGGTGATATTCCTGCCAACGCCGTGGAAATCACCGAGGCCGAACACGCCGCCCTGCTAGCCGCCCAGGCCAGCGGGCAAAGCATCCAGGCTGGCGAGGACGGCCGACCGGTGGCGGTGGCGCGCCCTGCGCCCGATGCCGGGCAGTTGGCCATCAGGATCCGCGCGGCGCGGGACGCCAAGCTGACCACCTGCGACTGGACGCAACTGACCGATTCGCCGCTGTCGGCCGAGGCCAAGGCGGCTTGGACCGTTTATCGTCAGGCGCTACGCGACATCACGGCGCAAGAAGGTTTTCCCTGGGACGGCGAGATTTCGGCCGTCCCTTGGCCGGCCATGCCGGCCAAATAAGTGGAGCAGGCGGGACGGGGACAACCGTCCCACTGGCCCGGTGTGCGATCACCGGCCCACCGGCCGAAGCCGGCTGCTCCCTGCCCACGATCAGGCGACCGGGGGTGACGGGGGCGTAGCAGGCGGCGGCACAACCTGTAAAGACGTGGAGCATGCGGAAGATACGTTGCGGCAACTGTAATCGATTGCTGGCCAAGGGCGAGGCGATAGACCTCGCCATCAAGTGCCCCCGTTGCGGGGCGATCACCATCGTGAGGGCCACGAGCCCCAACATCGAAGGCCATGGAGCCTCCCAAAGGGAGCGCTTCCATGGCCAGAGCATACCATCCGCCGAAACCGAGTCCGTATGAACCGCCGAGCGGCGACAATCCCGGCTACATAGTGGGCGCAAACGGCGTGCAGGGGTTCGGCAAGCGTGATCTTTACCTGGCCGCCATTCCGGCGGCCAGGGCGCGCGAGGTCATCATCGCCCGGCATTATTCGCACAGGGTGGTCAACAACAGCTATGTGCATCTGGGCGTTTATCACCAGGGACAGTTCCGGGGCGTGCTACAGTTCGGCTATGCGCTCTGCCCGTGCCGGGCGGGCAAGGTAGTGGAAGGAACGCAGGTAGGCGAATACCTGGAGCTCAACCGCATGTGGCTGGACGATGCCTGTCCGCGGAACACCGAGAGCCAGGCGATAAGCTTTGCCGTAAAATACATCCGCCGGGCCTGCCCGACCGTGGCCTGGGTGCAGTCTTTCGCCGACGAACGATGCGGCGGGTTGGGCGTGGTCTACCAGGCGAGCAATTTCCTCTACTGTGGCAGCCACCTGACGACGTTCTGGCATCTGGACGGCGAGTGGTATCACAAACTGATGCTGACAGCCCATGAAAGAAGTGGTGGGCGAGCTGCACAGCTGCGCAATAACTTGCATCGGGCGACACAGCATAGCTTCAGGCAGTTTCGCTACGTGCTGTTTTTGAAGTCGTCCTGGCGCAAACGCCTGCGCCTAACGGTCCAGCCATACCCCAAACGCCAAGCCACATGACGAAGTGCCAACGGCCGCGCAAATCAGTGCCAAATCGCGCGCCGCCTTACTAGTGGGCTGGGAAATGGTTCTGCCCTGGCACATACCCGCCAAACCCTAGTGTTGGCGGTGAGTTGGCACGGGGCCAAAGAAAAAGGGGTCACCGATTTCTCGGTAACCCCGTGCATTCATTCTGGTGGAGCTGGAGGGAATCGAACCCACGACCTCTTGAATGCCATTCAAGCGCTCTCCCAACTGAGCTACAGCCCCGTCGCGAGAGGAGAAATTATCGCGGGGCCAAA